>Ga0136644_10000019_pt1 | contig 126562 bp, 160 predicted proteins | sample C_130820_EF_Meta_FD_94780 | JGI IMG/M metagenome (GOLD analysis project Ga0136644, IMG submission 94780) | Freshwater microbial communities from Lake Croche, Canada to study carbon cycling - C_130820_EF_MetaG (v2) (version 2) | ecosystem: Environmental > Aquatic > Freshwater > Lake | place...
AGACCAAAATGGTGACGGTTGCATAAACCATGTTCAATATGAGTCTGGACAGATTGATATAGGAGCTCCACCTTGCGATTTAGTAGAAAGATACTTCTGGACAGGAAGTGCGGGATCGGGGGGTTCATGGAACGCGTCCAATTGGTACTCTGATGCTGCCCATACAGTTTCGACGTCGGCACCAGATCAGTATACAGGTTTAGTTGTAGTAGATTCTCCTTTAACTCACACTAGTAGTATAACACCACCTACAATTCTAAACTTGGTTGTAAACGCTGAGCTCGCGATAGGTTTAACGGTTAATGGCACAGCTAACTTCAACAACAACGCATTACTTTCTGGCGACGGAGCAAACTATGGAAAATTATACATGATAAACAATCCTGTTGTCTTTAACGATAGTTCAAAGTGCGTTTCTATAGTGACCAACGATTACCCTATAGTCGGTGACGCAATATTTAACGACAACGCAGTGTGTCAAGGCACTGTATCGGGAAATGCAACCTTTAACAACGATGCCTCGCTATCGAACGAACACGGAGATAACTTTTATGGCATAATAAATGGTAACGCTACATTTAATAACAACTCTATTATGAACGGAAGAGTTAAAGGAAATGCAACATTTAATGACAATTCATGTGCAGGTTTTGGTGGTAACAACGGTGGTGAGCCTTGGATAGGCGGTGTAATAGAAGGAGACGCAACATTTAACAACAGCTCTGCTGCTGGGACGTATAATGGCGGAGTTAGTGACGTAAATTATGTAACTGTTAATCAAAATGCAACCTTCAACGATACCTCTGTTTTTAATTACGGTACAGTTCAAGGTAATGCAACATTTAATAACAGCTCTCGCATTGGACGAGACTTTGAGGTAGGAAATTGTGGAGTAGTAGCAGGAAACGCTACTTTTAATGATTCTGCAATAAACTTAGGACAAGTTAATGGAAACGTTACATTTAATTATTTGACTTCGAACGAATATGGTGTTGCGGTAGATGTTACTGGCTATGCAAACGGAAGTGTTGGAGGACTAACTTATGTTAATAATGCTGGTGGTGGGGATGCAGAGATTACTACTTGGGAGTTTCGTAATACATCAAACATTGGAATCGTTACAGGAGCGGCTCGGTTTTACACCTACAATAACAACCATGGCTTTACAAATGGAATAACCTCATTCTATGATAATTCAAAAAATTATAGAGACAACAACGTTCGTTACCTTGGAGGAGTTGTTAACGGAAATGCTACTTTCTATGATAATTCTGTTAACTACGACGGAACTTCAATTGTTAATGGTAACGCTATATTTAATGGCACATCAGTTAACGAGGGAACTATCAACGGAAATGCTACCTTTAATAATGCGTCCAATAATATAGGAACCGTTTCAGGAACAGTAACCTGTAATACTACAGGTACATGTAGTTAAAAATAGATTAAGACCTACGATATCTCTTTTTAGATATTTTGTGGGAGGTCATAGTTGTTCCTGTTATGGGGGACACATGGGTTGGACCTACGTAAACGTAGCTAGAAGACTTGTCGCCGTTAAAAGCTATGAGAGCTCCGTTTCCGTCTGGGTGCATCCCCATGAACGTACCGACTCCCCTCTCGCCCAATTTAATTTTCTTTCCTTCTTTAGTGAGATAGTAAGGTCCGCCAGAAACCCTTACCTTATCTCCCTCTTTAAGTCTTTTCATTTATAAAATCTTCGAAAAGTGGACTTAAAAACTTTCTTAGTTCAAAGCCAAATCCAAAAAACTTAATGCAAAAAACATTATCGTGATGACTAAAGCTGAACTTAAAACCAAAGTCAAAGTTTTCTAGCATTAGTCCATAAGAATAGCAACCTCTAAAATCTCTTTTTCTAAGAAGTATCAATTTGGGCGAGTACAAAGAAATTATAGTGTTATCTTTTTCGAAGACACCAAGCCATTTAGACTTCAACCCAATAAAGCGGACAAAGAATGATTGCAGTCTTAAAAAAATATTTTTTCTTCTTTTCTCTTCCCTATCCTTCAAAATCTTAAATTTTTCTTTTGTGCTTTCATGAAAAAACTTTTGGAATCTATGTAATTTAACTTCTACTAAGGTACCGTCTGTGTATTTTGCTCTAAAATCGATCAAGTAATCAATTAAGTCAGTTGTGTAATACGCACCAAAGTCTAGGACTCCATGAAACTGCTTATTGACTAGTTTGCCGTCTTCTAGCAAGTACAATCCATCTTTTTTAAGAATGTAATCAGAAAGGCAGTTTTCTAAACATTTTGTTTGGAATTCAAGTTCAGAAAAATCGAAATTTCCAAAATCGTTAGGATAAGGAAGAGCAATTTCCTTGTGGACTTCTATTCGATCAAACATACCCATAAAAGAATCCTCTTAAAAAGTATTTTAACATATAAAAGCCATGCGTCAAATGCTTTTTGAAAATAGGTAAAAGCCCGCAGACCAAGCAAGAGGAGGAACAAATAAAAGTTTGTATAATGAAGGTTGCCTTCTAACGTTCATCAAAAATAGAGTTTGGTCGTCATCTGTAAGGCCACATTCCATAAAAATAAGTAAAAAGTAGCTGATTGTCAAACAAAAAAACCCCTGCCTTTTTAGGGCAGGGGTTTTTGAGATCTAAAAATAGGTAGCTTTACTCTTTTTTAGACGCAACAGCCGAAACAAAATCCTTCATATCCATGGAACCCTTAACGTAATCCATTGAGTTTGGAAAAGAGCGTCTAGCCTTTGTAACATAAGAATCGGAATCATTAGACTCGTAGGAGTCATCAGACTGCTCGTCCATATGCTGCGATAGTCTTTCAAACTGCCTGTTGTCTAATTGGTCAATGAGATGAGTCATCGCAGAAGCGAGTCTATGGCCCAAGGCCATAAGCTGTTTGTCTTCTGTTCTCGATGCCTTAATAAGTTCACCAAGTCTCATTGCAACATGAACTTCGATGTTGACGTTGCAACAAAGATCTACCTTAAAGGGCGGATTAACGTTAGGTCTGGGTTCAAAGTGGGACATTTTAAATCTCCGATTCTAAATTGTGAAATTGAGTGTGAATTAACGAAGTAACAATAAAAGCAAGGAACTAGAACATAATATCACCCCCAGTTTCAAAAGATAAGTTGTGGTTCTCTCTAATTTTTTTAAGGCTTTTCTTGATTCTGTTGTATATCGTCACTCTTGTTGTATTGTACTTTTTTGAAAGCTCGGCAACACTTCTTCCTGTGAGGTAGTGCTCCATAAGAATCATTCTGTCCTGAACGTCTCTAGGAGAGTCTTGAGAACATTCTGCCAAAAGAGTAGGAAGCAAATCAGTAGAGACAACATTGTTTGAACTAGGCTGGGGAAGGTTGTTTATATCTTCTTGGTCCATTGAAAAACAACCATGACATCTCTTCTTTCTTTTCGACCTTCTTACAAAATCTATGGCTTTGTTAAAAAGGTGAGAAGAAAGGTACTTATCAAAGGATGCTTTGGAGGGATTGAATCTTAAACGGCAGGAGACCAGCTCTTGTGAAAGATATCCGTAGATTTCAGAGTCTCTAATGCTTCTTACGCGTTCGGAGTTAAACTTGTTCGATATTGCTTCGACCATATAAAGGTAGTCTTCAACGTTTATATGGCTCTGTTCGTAACAGGGCTTTGGTTGGCAACTCATTTTAGTATCCTGCTAAGACAATAGTAGCAGGACGCATCGGGAAAAACAGGTGTAAAAAGTAATGAAGCAAGTTTTTATTACAAGTGCTTTTAAAACAAGGACTTATAACTAACCAAGAAGTTTGTTTTCCATGTGACATCTAATTTCACTGAAGCTCCAAGGGGTTCCAAATGGAACACCCTCTCTCTGGTTATCCACGCCAACATCGAGTGCAAAAAGTTTCTTTCGAAATATGCTAGAGATAGAGTTATATGCAGTGTTAATAGACGACTCATCAATAGATGGGCAGGAAGAACCAACCAAACTTTCTAGTGCATTTTTAAGAGCAGAAGACTCTGTGTCTGATAGAAGCCCATTATCTTGATGACATAATTGGTTGTGTACATGGCCATAAAGCATCCAGCTTCCATAAGAAGATCTATACCAAGATTTGCAAGGGTAGTGCATGGCAAATATATGCTGACCTTCTATGTGAAATACATATTGATCATATGTTGCCTTAAAAAAAGGTAAAAAAGTCTGTCTGTTATCGTGATTTCCCCATATCAGATAAAGATTTTTACATCTTAACTTAGACACTAAATCACGAATTTGATCTTTAGGAGTAGAAGTCCAACAAAAGTCACCTAAAATTACCAAGTTATCGGTTTCACAAACAACATTGTTTGTTGCTTCTATTATTGAGTTATTCATTCTATCTAAAGATTCTTGACTTATCTTAATGCTCTTTAAGGGTATTAAGCCTTTATAAGCAGATTCAATTAGCTCTTTTTCTTCGATGCTTGTGAAGGGTCGGTTACAGTACTTAATGATGTTAGAGTGGTTTAGATGCCAGTCAGAAGTAAAATACCATGCCATATTGGAGTATAACAGAAAAAGGGTGCGTGTAAAATGGGTATTTTGACTAATTCAAAATTAGGATTGTTAAACCCACCAAGGGTTATCTAAAGTCCATCTAACGATCCTCTCTAAGCCCCTTAGAAAGGGCACAGGAGCAGTCCAGCCCATTTCCCTGAGTTTTGATCCATCAAGGGCATATCGCTTATCGTAGCCCTTTCTAACAGACTCAGAAGAAACTATACGGTATTTAAGCTTCTTTCCCATAATTTCAGAAACAAGCTCCGCCATATCAAGGTTGCTTAATTCAACATCGCCAACAACGTTATATCTATCTGGCAATGGGTCTCCGTCTTCATAAGAGGAAAGCGGCTTGTCTGCCAACCAAACAAAAACGTCAGCATGGTTTTGAGCGTGCAAGTAGAACCTAGTACCTGTTTCGTAATGTCCTGACTGATTCTTTTCGCCGTAGATTTCCATTTCTTGGTTTGTTGCAACTTTCCATATAATTTTAGGCAAAAACTTTTCTTTGTCTTGCCATTCGCCTATTGTATTCATCGTGTTGGTAATAACAACAGGAACACCGTATGTACGCCAGTAAGATATAGCAAGAGCTTCCTGTGCTGCTTTGGACGCAGAATATGGATTGGAAGGAATTATAGTGTCCCACTCAAAATGAGAGCTATTGGGAGGGCAATCTCCATAAACCTCATCAGTAGAAACTTGAAAAAAAACCTTAGGTTTAACTTTTCTTGCAAATTCAAGAACGTTAAAAATTAAGTTGCAGTTATTGGACCAACAAGAACCAGGATTTAAAACAGATCTTTCCACGGCAGAATCTGATGCCATGTTTATAACGTAATCTATTTTAGAGCTTAGCACCAAACCAGATGGATCGATGGATCTTGCTAAAATCTTGTTTTCTAGAACCTCATCTAGTGGAACCGACAAATCATGATTTAAGATGCAAACCCTGTCTTTTGGAATATCAATTTCGGAAAGCCTGGAGTAAGTGCCTTTGTGACGAAAAGAGTCTATTGCCACAACAAACCAGTCGGTATTTTCAATAAAATACTTTAAGCAATGTGTTCCTATAAAGCCGCTGGCCCCTGTTAATAGCACTCTTTTCATAAAGACCTTTCAAGAGAAGATTGGGTTTGAACTCCTACAAGAGTTTCAAGAAGCTTAAAGTTTTTGAAGAATAGATAAGAAGGAGTTATTTTAACTTGATACTTCTCTGCGAATTCTTCATTGTCTTCTAAGTTAACTCTAAAAACGCAAACACCCCTATTGTGCTTTTGAAATTTTTCTAGATGTTCAACATCGAAGCAATCGCCACACCAAGCAGACCAAAACTGCAGGATGCAGACCTTGCCAGACTTTTGAAGTGAATCAAACTTTTTTTTGTCAAAACTCTTCATGATAAAGCCCAATAAACTTTTTATACCAATTCATGTAATCTTCTTCAATAGGAGCAAGAAAACCTTTTTTCCACGCACCAAGCATATGGTCAAAAGAAGAAGAGGAAGTCAATTCAGAAAGAGAGGCAAGCCTTTCTGAGGGGGTTGCGGTGGGGTCTAAAGTTTCAAAAAGCTTTTTCTTTACAAAGGTTGATTGGTTTAAAAACAAACATTCATTTACAGAAACAAAAATTTCCCACGCAGATAATAAAGATTCACTATCATAAACAGGACGCAACCCTTCTAAACTAGGTTTCCATTTGTAAAAGAATTCCTCATATTCAAACCAAGATTTTTCAACAAAAAAATGAGTCTTGTCTAAGTGTAAAAGATTTTGCGGAATAACGTTGTTATAAGGTGACCTTAAGCAAATTTTGTACATTCCAGGATGATGCGGATTAGAATTCCACACCACAGTCAAAACACACAATTTTGCGTTCCATTTTCTTTTGTCTGATTCAAAAATAATCAAAGATGAGGAAGTATGATAAGCTATTGGATAGCTTATTTTTTTACGAGATGCGTACTCTTCAAAAACATTCATAGATCAAAATCTTGGAATAAGTAAGGATCGTTTGTGGTAATCCACCTGTATTCCTCTTCAGACCAAACTATTGGAAACTTCTTAGGAAATGAGTCGAGCATGTCAAAAAGCTCTGCGTCGTTCTTTGCTCGGCCTACACACCGATTAAAAACTAAAGGGTGCACATCATATCTTTGTCGAAGGCTTTCTACTAAGTCTTTAGTTAACATTTTTTGAAGAATACCAACGAAGAAAAGCAAAAAACACAACAGCTCCAATAACAGACATAAAAAGACCTGCGGGTCTAAAGTCCGATAAAGTTCCGTACAGCGTATAGTTGACTAAACCTCCTACAAAGGAGCCGACCACGCCACCTATCAAAGAAGGGATAATCCCAACAGGGTCCTTTCCAGGATGTATGTATTTTGCAACGATCCCTACTAAAAGACCGAACAAAATCCAGCCAAATAAATAAAACATCAATCAACTCCTTTCACAATAAAATAAAAGTCAGGAACCGTGTTAATCTTAGTTAACAAGTCATTGCAATACATTTTATATTTAGACTCAAAATCAGCCATGTCTTTGTATCCATAAACTTTACGAATATTGGAATTAAAATCGGAACCATCTAAAAAAGACAACAGCTTAATTTGGCCAAGTTCTTTTCGAAGCATCAGGCAAAGAAGTAAAGACTGCGTATCGAAAGACTCTTTTTTGTCTTTAGATAAAGAGCCGTACTGTTCTGCTGTAAAAGAGAGAATGCTCTCACAAGAGAGGCCTAAGTCCTTTGTACGAAGTTTAGATTTAATAGATGCCAAAGGGGAGTTCATTATCTCTGCCCCTCTAACAAACCAAACTGGTTTTGAAGATTGGGAGAAAAGTATGTGAGTTAAGTAAGGAGCAACCGATTCTTTGTTAAAAGATTCTAAGCTCAGCCAAATCACATTAATACTTATTGAACCATCCGTATTTCGTCTAACTTCTGCTTTAGAATCTTCTATGTTAAATAGTTTCTTTAATAAATGATTAGAGGGAACACAAAATATCCTGCACTCTTTCGATAGTGGTATGTCTTTTAACCCCCACCTACCTGTACACCATTTTGATACCAGGTCAATATTATCAATTAGCCATCTTCCTTGGCTTTCATCGATGCTAAGAACAACGTAATCGCCCTTTACATATCTGTTCCATTGCAAATTCTTAAGTTCAGGATCTTCATCTGCTACGGTAGAAGAAGATCCTTTGGGCGTAGCTTCTTGGGCAAAAGACTGTTGAAGGAGCAGAAAGCAAGCCAAAAAGTAAAATATTTTCATAGTGATTCTCCTGCGTGTATTCTAGTAAATTGCATGGATAAATTCAAGACTCTATAGATTCAAAAACGACCGGCTTCCTTCTAGAACCCCATCTTATTTCTCTTAGATAGTCTCTCATTGCTCCAATTATTCTGAATTTAGCAAAAGACCTAAACCCATTATTTGGGTTTGATTTAAACTTGTTTGCTGCCTCTACCAATCCAAGATAGGCTGCGGCTTGGAGTTCATCATAAGATACTAAATAAAACCTCTTTTTGAAATCAGCAGCCAATAGGTCAGCAAAGTATATATTGTCAATAATTAAGTCATTTATCATAGTTCTCCTTAGTTAATTTTAGTTAAAGTTAGTAAAAGTTTACTTAGTATCTAGTGCCTGTTCATTCAAAAAAGACAACTTTTTTTTAGCCTTTTTTTTATAGAACTCTGGGGCGTTTAGGACCAAACGATTAAGCAACCAATTTCTAGTATCGAAAAGATCTTTGCTGAATATGAAGAAATTGTTGTCCTTATGATTCAATCCAACAAATGAAAGAAAATCATCTATTGTGGAGCAAGGAACAAGATCGGAAGGCATAGGTTCATCTTTACAGCACTCTATAAAGTTTAAAAAAAAGTAAAGCCAATTCTTTATCTCGTTATAATCTAGTGTTCCCTCTGGACATCTAAGCTCTAAGGTTCCTCTAGGGTTGCTTGCTTCTGGGAAAAGGACGTATTTTACATAGTTGACTAAATTCAAACAAACTCTTCTTTCTTCATTTTCAAACGTGGCTAAATTTTTAGGAGCAAATAAAACAAAAAGATCATGAGGCTTCCAAAGCTTAGACTTGTCAAAAGTTTTTAGCCCACAAAGAGACCTACAATATTTACTATTTCTCCTTTGAGGCGAAATCATGCTTTCAACCCAAGGTTCAATTTTTAACCATCTAGCCAATAAAATACCAGCATTGTTAATATCGAAGTCTTTTACTTCTGCGTGAATGTGGTATCCACAATTAGAGTTTGTTTTGCACCCAGACATAGACAACATTCTTCCGACAAAAGAAATGTGGTCTATGTCATCTAAACTCTCACCAACGTACGATGCAACTTCAACGCCCTTAGGACCGTTTTTGCCAAATATGCCGCAAGTTGAATCGTCTTTAACATGCCAGTAATTGTTGTTAGAACTTAACTTGTAACCAGTGCAAACAACAGGCTTGTCGGAAAAGCTTTTAATGATATTAGACACCCTAGATTTAGGAACGGTGTGACCCATTTCTAGCTCAACACCGAACCTCCTTTTAGACCTAAGATCTAAATATTTTACCGAAGTATATTTCACAATTCACCATCAGCACTCTGCCGTAGTCTTCTTGAAACAATTTCAACCTCTTCTTCGTATTTCTCATCCCATGTTTTAGGTTTTGCGTCTACTAATTCTTGTGAAACAGGATGCTGCTTTACACGTAAGGAATCAGCTAAAAAGCTCATTAAATCCAGCCTAAATCGCACTAAAAAAGCAGAAACAAAAAACAAAATGACCAAATTTGAAAAAGATAAAACAAAAAATAGGGATAAAACCCAATAACTTACGTTCACCATAAAGTATAGACTCCTAAACTATATTTTAGGGAAGTAAAGGAGATAAATCAACAGTTTGATATTGCGGAGAAACTGCTGACCTAGATATCCTAACGTCCAACCAAGGATCAGCGGTCCAAGTGGCATCTTTAAAAACACCAATTTTGTCTGATATGGAAACGAGATCTGTGACGTCTACGGTGCTATTGTCTACGTAACCTGTGATGGTGTTAAGACTAAATGATAGGTCTACAGACAAATTGTTTATAAGACGGCATAGCTCCTGGGGTGGAAATGTAACATTAATTCTAGTATCAAAATCCTTACTTGAAAGTGATCTGTTAATAAACATAGAGTACTTCCAATAAGGACTTGAGCTTTCACCGCCTATTTGATTTAAGCACGACCAGCTTAGGACGAAGTTCCAATTTTCTATGCCAGAATCACCATAGCCTGAGAACTGATAGTTCGAAGTCCAAGATTTAAGCAAAGTGCTATAATACAAAGGAAAGTACTTTGGAAAGTTTATAGAATTCTTGCCTATCAATCTAGAAAGAAGATAGGACCTATCTAGATTAGTGTAACAATACATTGTAGATGGCATAGAAGTGCAAGATCCACACAAAGTTGATATTGTCGAAGAAGCTCCTACTAAAGTAGCAGTTGGTTGCTTAAATGATTGCACCGCCTCAATAAAGGTAATGTTAAAACTAAAATTTAAATCAACATTTAATAGATCTTCCCAAGAACTTTCTACAAAAGCTTCACCCCCAACAGACAGCCCTCCATGTCCATTATAAGAATACAAGGATAGCCCAGGTTGAGAAAAGCTAAACGAGGAGTTTCCCTCTAAATTCAAGCCACCAGAACCGGAATACTGAAATGAGGAGTAAACACGATCAGAATAGGATATCCTAACAAGGGTATCAGTGTGAATTGAAACCTCTATACACTCAGGGTAACCAGCAAAAGGCACTTCAGTTAGTGTGTTGCAAGAATCTAATGCAGGACCAGCGGGATTGCTGTAAACTTGTATGCTACAGACCTGCCACTTCATGTTGTATTGATTTAGTTGTCTACATACGTCCGCTACGCTGGTTGCCAATATGTTTTGAATAAAACGTTGCTTACCAGAAGCCCCAATACATTTGGAATCAGACGACTGAAAGTTTGATATATCGCATCCGCCCGCAAAAGAAGGTCCTGAAATTCCATACCCAGAGCCCTGCTTTGTTGGAAAAATGCAACAGCCTTCAACTCTGTACCATTTTTCTACACCCAGACCTACATTCCAGACTACGGCCGAGCCAACAGATATAATTTTGTCAACATTCCAAACAACTGGTTGAAAGAATCCAAAGTAATTTATGGCAAGAGAAGGGTTTAGACCTTCTTGAGAAGGTATGCCTCCCAAATTGTATAACATTGATAAAATCAAAGACCCATATCCGGAATCATAAATTCCAGGTAGACCTATAAACCCATCAACATATAAAGAACCAAGAGACTCTTGACTTGATAATCCTTGCTGTGAGATTAAAAACAAACAAGCTAAATCACCTGCGTAATCATTGTTTTGTAAACCTAAGAGCGAGGCTGTTGCGGAAATTGTGAAGGATCCTACAGCACCATCAAAAAAGCCTTGGTTGTTAACTGTGTCTATGGCATTTAATATGAACATTTGTTCATAAGCATAATCGCCCTGCTCAGCTCTTACTCTTATCAGATACGTGTTTTTATCAAGAACGGAATAAATTAAAAGATTGTTATCTACTATTGTAAAATAACCATTATCATCGGAGCCTAAACCAGAAACAAGCGAATAAGAAAACTCACCGTCTAGGCTAACAGAAAAGTATCCTAACTCAGTCCCAATAGGAAGACCATTTTCAATATTTAGAGTATAAGAAGAGAAGCTAAGGGGTGATCCCAAGAACAAAAGACCAAACTCATTTTGAGTATCTAATGAGTTTGGGTTTAGGATTGATTCCAAGGAAAAAAGACCAAAATCATTTTGAGTTTCTACTGAGGTTGGGCTTAGATAGGAAACGGAAAGAAGGGACACAAAATCGCTACTGTCTGCTTGATCAACAGACAAAGTGCCGAACAGGTTTGGCTCTCCTATACCTCTAAGCTCAACAAAATCCATATCCCTCCTTAAATTAGCTCTCAAGCCTCTCAAGCATGGAAGCAATCAAAGGATGCCTTACAATTGAACTGGCTTTGAAGTAGATGACGCCCACTCCATTAAGGTTCTCCAGCTTTTTTACCGTATTCATTAGAGCTTGATCTTTAATGTGCAAGTCACTCTGTAGTGGGTCTCCTGTGACGATAATTTTACTATTTGTGCCAAATCTTGTAAGGAAAAGCTTTAGTTGTGACATCGTAGCATTCTGTGCTTCATCAAAAATGCAAACCGAGTCGTGAAAAGTTCTACCTCTTAAATAAGCCAAAGGAGCAACTTCAATAGATTTAGATATTATCTCTCTTTGAGGGCCATCTCTTCCAACACAACGATCTATGCAGTCATACATTGGCAACATGTATGGATTAACTTTCTCCTCGAAAGTTCCAGGAAGGTATCCCAAGGATTCTCCAGCCTCTACTATTGGACGAGTTAGTACTATCTTCTTTTTCTTCTTAGAAACTATTTCACTTATGCCAAAAGCACAAGCTAACATTGTTTTTCCACATCCTGCTGGACCTATTAGAAAAAGCACATCATGCTTATCAAAGGCTTCCCAGGCTAGTTTTTGTGCTTGATTCAAAAACTCTAGATGGAAGGACTTGTTCTTTGAGTCATGGTCATAAGCTCTTTGGTTGTCGTTTTGTGTTTTTTCCTTAGGCTTCTGCTTTCTTCTCTTCATGTGCTCCTTAAAATGGATGATAGTTCTTCGTCTGTAATATTGGGAAACTTTCCCTTTATTGACTTTAGTACAGATTCTTTAGAGAGACCTTTTTGTAACAATCCTCTAGCCATAGCAACAGGATCATTAAAGGACTTTTGTCTACTAGCTGTCTTTTCTTGATTTTGCTTTTGTTTAATGGATTCATTAGAGCAGTCAAGAAGCTTACGTTCGTTTTCGCTCATTGCCTTATTAACAGATTCTGGTGTTCTGCCCATTTTGTCTGCCCACATCAAAACAAGCAGAAGTTTAAGCTTTTGAGTGTTTATGGCCTTTCCATTATTAAAATGCTCTCTTATAAAAGATTTTGGAAATTGACCTAATTGCATGTGATGGTCAATTATAAAATCTATGACGTCCTTGTTTTCTTCGTAAAGAGCTTTTGTCTCAGGTGGAGCGAAACCTCCAAGCCTGTTAATTAAAGGGGAGTAGTGTGCCGGAAGATCGTGTCCAACAGACTTTATCTTAGAGGCATCATTTTGATATTGAATGTCCATCTGCCTCAAGAACTCATAATTTACCCCACCTATTGTTGTTGCGGTCGCCTTGCCTACATCGTGCAGCCAAGCACTTATGTAAAGTATCTGTAGCTCTTTTGGTGTTAAACTAAAGTCCATATCTTCAAGAATGTTAGAAAACGGTGGTGTGTTCTTTAGAACATTTAATCTACGTATAGCACCTGGGATGGCTTTTCTAACAAGCTTAACATGGGTAAGAACATCACCTTCAGGATGATGTTCCTTGTCTTGGGGGACGTTCTTGAGAAGACCAGCATAAACTTTTGCTAAACTTCTTGAGTCTTCATCCAAAAGCCAGAATTTAAAAGAGAGCTTTGACATATATGTATTTACCCATGTAGGCGTAAAAAGATTGCAGGAGCATAAATACCATATGATGAATTTTAAGCTTTTTATAGAGGCAGAAGAAAAAGAAAACGTAGACCAGCTTATTTCTGCACTTCCCAAGAAGCATCAAGAAATACTCAACAAGTTTAAGTTTACCTATACCCCTAAAAACACTCTAAAAGGGGACGAGGATCATATTGGCTATGTGCACAAGAAGAAAATAGTGGTAGCAGCACCGTGGAATTATTCAAGAAAGTTCACAACGCTACACGAAATAGCACACATGGTATGGGAACACCTAATAGACAAAAGCAAGAAAAAAGAATGGTCAAAGATAGTTAAGGGAACAAAAAATAGGCAAAAACAAAATGACGAAGAGCTATTTTGTATGGCCTATGCTTGCTTCTATTCTGGGGATCATTGCCCTAGGATCCACGATCACGAAGAATGGAACAAATTCGTCTCTTCGCTTAAATAACCCTTTACATCACCATTTTGCTCTATCTTTTTGTCTTCATATGGTGAAGCGACTCTACGGTAAAACTCTTGCTTAACGTTCTCAAGAACGCCTGTAATAATGGCTACCTTAGCATACGTTGGTTTGTTTACGAGCAAAGAAGAACAAATTCTGGTCATGACGTAATTTAAATTACCAGAACAGTTCAGTAAATCATTTGCATCAAATTCTGATATGTCCTTTTCCGAAACAGCATTGAACAAAGAGTCCACTAGTTTCTCTATGTGTATATCAAGTCTTTTTCTGAAGCTGTTTTCAATGTAGGGCATATCAATCTTTCTTTTTGTAAAAGAAGGCTACTACAGAACGACGAAGAGCATCACCGGCAGAAGCATCAACTCTGTTGATGGCGTGCCAAACTTTTCCTTTTGTAAAAACAAGTCTGTTTGGAAGAGGAGAAATATATTGGCCAAGGCCATATTCATTTAATAGCTCTGGCATATATGATCGATCAATAGCATCGGATGGCTGAGAGGTGAGTCTGGCGTCCGACTCCGGAGAAGTCTTTGCAATAAAAAGTTCACCGCCCCAGTGGGGATCCCAAAAACTATGGGTGTAGAATATGGCAGCAGCTGAGTATCCATAGTCATTATGCCATGATATCTTTGTGTTAACAGGATATATGTATGGCGTTAAGAGAAAATCATCCCAATCTTCTCCCTTTTTTCCCACTATGGTTTCTAAGTGCTGTGTGGCCAATGTGTTTATAACTTCTATCATTCCGTCCATCATACAGTTATGAGGACCTTTAGAAGCATAGTACGGTGAGCCTGCTAAAACCTGGCCGTCTGAGATTCTCCAGACCTTCTGCCAGCCTGTGAGGGAGCGATACGCAAAGTCTAAGGTGTTAAAGTAGTGACAGAATTGCTTAAAATAAGCATCATCTAGCACCGAATCTAGAACGGCGTAGTTGTTGTCTTTGACAAGTAGTTTCATTTATATTGCCCTCGACTGTACATCGGTCATAAGTTTTGGAATATGAGACATAGCGTGTTCGGTCATTCTCTCGAATTCGCTTACATCTAGACTAAACATTCTGTAATGGTGTATAATCGGGTTCTTTACCACCTGCGGCTTGTGACCCTTAGCTTGAGCTTTCATGGTCATGATAAAGGAATGACCGATCATTGGCAGTTCTTCTGGCCAGGGGCCAACGTCTTTCCAAGCTTCTTTAGTAAACAACAAGATATGATCTTGGAGAAAATCGACTTTTTTGTTGCTTATCATGTAAGATTGAGTGTCAACACCTATCACTCCAGATTGCTGTGCTTCAGAAACATTTATCAAAAGATCAATCCAAGCTGGGTTTAGAATTACAACATCGCAATGAAGAAAAATATAGTACTTAGAGTTCTTATCTGCTGCCTGAACGCCTTTATTGCAGGCACCAGACCAATAAAGATTGGTGTCATTTCTAACAACCTTTACTTCATTTTCTATGTCTGATAAAAAGTCTTGTGAGTCTTTGCCGCTATTATTATCAACAACAATTATTTCGTAATTATTGTTGAAAGAGGTAACAGCAATAGATTGAAGGCATATGTTCAAGTATTCTGGTCTGTCTTTATGAACAATAATTATAGAAACGTGCTCATCTGTACTTTCGTGCAGTTTTATATTTAGTTCTGGCCTGTCGCCTTCTAGGGGATTATGTGGTGTTATTGGGGTGCTCATGATTGGTTCTCCTTGGTATCAAATAATTGTAACAAAAAAATAAAAGTTGATCAATCCTCTATATCGATCTCAAAAATGCCTCTTTCACAAACGCAATCTATTGGACCATTTGGAGTCGATATTGTTTCGGCATATCTTTTGGAAAGGTTTTTTGCATAGGATTCAGCAAAAGAAGAGTCTTTGTATGCCTTTTCTATTTTAACTACACAATATTCTCCATCAACTTGTCTAGCAATGGATATGATTGCAAAAGCTTTCATATATTGTTCTCCTTGCAAACGTCAAAAGCACTAGAACCCTCTTCGTTCACCACCTCAATGATGGGCTCAGGATCAGAGTTTTGCGAAGCTTCAACATGATCAGATGCTTCAACATGATCAGATGCTTCAAGCTCTGTTGGCGTCTCTACGTTGCTTATAAGGCCATCTGCTTCTAGCTCATTACCTAACAAATCTTCATTTTCAAGCCCTTCATCTAGTTCTTCATCCTCAAAACCAGAAAAATCGGACGCCCTCATTTCAACATGCCTTGAAAGATCTTCTTTCTTATCTTCTAGAGGTTTAACCTCAGGCTTCAATAAATTCTTTTTCTTTCTTAATCTAGAATGTGCCTTTGAAAGATGTTTATCAAAATCTCTTTGCCAGGCAGGAAGAGCTTGGTGGGGAAATCTTGAAGCACTTCTTTTCAGCTCAGCTTTTAAAAAGCTACTAACTTGCTGAGCATCTATCCAAGAAAATAATTTTTTCAAAGTTAAATTCGTAAAGTCACAGGGCACACGAGAGTCCACCTCGTCTCGACCGGTCTTAATTTGAACCTTAAAGTTCTCAGGATTCCCTACTGTCATTGTTTTCTCCATTAATTTGATAATCGTCCATAAAAGAAGTAGCATAATTTCCCGATCTAACTTCTTTAACTTTCTCCAAATAGTCATAATAGACATTTGGAATTTCTACTACCGGAGGCTTAAAATAGTCAATGATTTGCCTCTCCAGAGCCTTAAGGTCTAAACCTTCAGGGGGATCTTCAAAATAAACCTTCTCATTTCTATAGTCTATTTTTACGTTCAAAAATTTTGGTGATTCCGCGTCTTGTTCATCTCTGATCTCTACGGCCAGAGGGACTAAAGATGAAACAGATAAAATATTGTAGTTTTTCATAAATATCTAAGAGTAATAGAGTAATAAACCATGCAATTTAACAAATTCCTAGAGATATCAGAGAATATACAAGAAGTTAAGTCTCTATGCATAGAGGAAAACTTCCTTTGGGCAAAAAAGATACACCTGCCTAGCTTGGATCTAGGTCTGCCTAGTGTCGAAAAAAAGTCTAAAATATCCATATTAAATGATAAAATAAACCCAATTTATATGCAACTAGAAGATGGGTCAAAGCTATTCTTCACATACGATGAATTTAAAAGAATACAAGGAACGCCTTTGATTGGTAAAGTTATGCAACTAACAATGCAAAGGCTTGGAAATGATACCTCTGTGTATCCTTCAAAAATAACAGCATGTAGAATTATAAACTAGGATCGACCTTTATGTTCACCTTGTTTAGATCTATCTTATCAGGATCTATGGTTGGACCATACGGAGAAGGCGAATAATCCTGTTTTAGCTTTTGGATTACACGGTCTGAGACCTTGTCTACAAAAAAGTTGATCCCAAGACTAAAAGTCAGAATCAGACCAGTTAAAGCTAAAAAAACATAAACCAGCTTGTTTGTACTCATAATTTTACTCCTTTTGTGAATCACCAAACTTTTCGTTCCAGCTACTTCTACCAAGAGTTATATACTTTTTCTCAAAAAAAGAAAGTCCTTCTAAATGCTTTTTGTATTCTTCGTCAAGTTCTTTAGGAACTTCAAGCCTTAAAGAAACTATCATGTCTCCAATATTTCCCTTGTAAGGAAGACCCTTGCCTCTTACTCTAAACTTGGAATAAGGTTGAGTAAATTGCGGAACTTTCAAAACAATTCTTTCGCCAGAAACGCATGGAATTGTTAAAGAACAACCTAAAACTATTTGTGTATAAGAAACAGGAACCTCTAAAAGGATTGATGCCCCATCCCTCTTAAAAAGAGGATCAGGTTTTACAACAACCAAGACTATGAGGTCACCGCTTTCACCGCCTTTAAGAGAAGGCTCCCCGCCTCCACTAATAGTTATTGAAGTACCATGTTCCACACCCGGTGGTATGTTAACCTCAACCGAGTCCTCTTCGTAAGAAGAGTAACCCATGCCAGAGCAAGAAGAACACTTTTTAACGTTTATCTTTCCTGTGCCTCCACAGAAGCCACAGGGACGATTTAAAGAAAATGGTGGCTGAAGTACCTGAGAAATTCCTTTGCCTTCGCATCGTTCACAAAATACGTAGTCTGTGAACCCCTCACCAGAGCAGGAAGAACAAACAGTCTTCTTCTTTATCTTGATATTCTTTTTAACACCAGTTAAAACCTCTAAAAAGTTAACTTCTACTTTTGACTGTATGTTCCTTCCCCTGAATAGGGAGTTAGAGAAGAAGCTATTTAAATCTACTTCAACACTGTCATTAAATTTTGACTTGGAGCGGAACTTCATCCGCTCATCAAAGTCAAAAGCCGATGAGTTAGAAGTTTTTACTTTTTTAAGAATCTCATAGGCAGACTGAACATCTTTGAACTTGTCCGCTGCACCTGTATCCTCCGGATTAAGGTCAGGGTGATACTTTTTTGCAAGATCCCTATAGGCTTTTTCTACATCTTTTATCGAAGCAGAATTCTTAAGGCCAAGAACTTCATACGGATTCATTTTGTTCAAGTAGAACGCTCTTTATAGAAGTTGGCTCCATAAAAAATCTATCTCTGTGTGAACTGTCGTAATTAGGTGCCATTACACCAGTCCCAGAGATAAGAACCCTATCTCCAACGTCATAGCCCCAAGACTCTGCCTTGAAAGAAGGACCTACTGCTTTTACATAACCTTGGAGTGGGACCTTGAGATCTACCTTGTCTGTAATTGCCAAACTTGTTCCCATCAACTCGTTGGGAGTCAATATCTCTACTAGAACCTGGGAGCCTGTTGGCTTAACACCCGCAACCTTTGGAACGCTCATATAAACCTTTCTTAAAAATTGTGAAAAACATGAACTTCATTGCTATCAACGAGGATTTCTTCATCGTTTCCTATAACTTCATTAATAGTATTCCCAGAAGAATCTGCTTCGTTAAAAAGCAACAATTGTTGTTCAGTGGGGTTTGCTTCCCCAATTACATAGTTGGTTTGTCCAACTGTGCAGCTAAATGAAGGGTCAAACCCGACAAAGTATTGCGAATTTTGTGGATTAGATGAAATAAATGTCATATTAGAAGTTGAAGAGGCAACAGAAATAGAAAAGTCTTTTTCAAGCGAATTAAAAAAACTATTAGTTTCTCCTATACAAACAGAGTCCTCTAAGTCGCAATAGCCATTTAAAGCCTGTTTGTATATCAACCTAGCAAAATCAATAAGGCCACTTTTAGATACTTTTGCAAAATTTGACATTATTTTAATCCTTGTGGGAAAGAAAGTTCACCATAATTAACGGTCCAAGAAACCTTATGGACAATGCTGTCGAACAGTCCAGCAGCAGACGGTTGACCGTTCCCAGACTTTTTAACTCCACCAAAAGGAAGGTGAGACTCTGCTGCTATGCTTCCACCATTCCAGTAGCCCAAACCAAAATCACAATTGTCCCTGACTCTCTTGGCTTTCTTAAAGTCATTGGTCACCACGCCCAAGGAAAGGCCATACTCAGTGTCGTTATATATTTTTATAGCATCCTCAATAGTATCAAAAGGTATTATGGCGACATGAGGACCAAAGACCTCCTGCTTCAAAAAGGCCTTATCTGACCACTCACACTGGTAAACAAAAGGAGAGAGAAAGTACCCTTTGTCTACGGGTGTCGAATTGTGATAAAGCACGGTGCAGTCTTTATCTTCCAAAACCATTTTGTTGAAGCTTTCAACACGAAGTTTTTGCTCATTGCTAATTAAAGGCCCAAAAGCGACAGAACAAACGCCCGGGACACTAGCAAAGGGATCTCCAACATGACACCTAGAGACTTCAGCAACAAATTTCTGCTTAAACTCTTCAAGTATGCTTCTTTGTATAAGAAGACGACCCGAAGAAACACAACGTTGTCCACTAAGCTTAAAAGCACTGTTTACACAAGCAGGAATTGCCAAATCTAAATCAGCGTCATCAAAAACCATAACGGCAGACTTGCTGCCCATTTCACAACTACAAGTCTTATGCCAACTTTCTGCACAGGCTATTCTTATAAGTCTTCCTACCTCAGCACTTCCTGTGAAGCAAATGTGATCAACAAGATCATTTTTAACTATCGACTCACCAACCGATCCGTCGCCATGAACAAGGTTAAAAACCCCGGCGGGAAAACCAGCTTCATGAAAAAGTTCAGCGGTTATTTGGCCGACCAAAGGAGTAAGCTCACTAGGCTTAAAAACAACGGTATTGCCCTCAAGCAGAGAAGGACCGGCACACCAAAATCCACCAATTGCAAAAGGGAAGTTCCATGGGGCAATTATAGCCACAACCCCCTTAGGCTTCCTTATAACATTGCAATCTCTTTCTGCTATCTCTGATGGAACTATCTCGCCGTTGCTAATTCTTGCTTTTCCAAAACAGTATTGAGCCATATGCAAAGCTTCTATTGCTTCTGCTTTGCTCTCGTTGAGCGTCTTACCAGTTTCTAGCGATATCGCTTTTGATACATAATCAATTCTTTTCTCAAGAATATTACATAAGTTCCAAAAGTACTCAGCACGTTTTAACCTTGAGATTTCTTTCCAGCTTGAGAATGCGGTTTTAGCAACCTGTATTGTTGTACTGACCTCATCCACAGTGGACTGCGGAAAATATCCTATTGCTGATTCGTCCGAGGGGTTCAAGCTAGGAAAGTCATTCCTCTGCTCACAGAACTTTCCGTTAATGTAATTAAAACCATTTCTTAACATAATTCACCTCAACAATATTCTACAAAATATAAATCAGGAAACAAGGTCTATAAAATATAATTTGTTACTTTTTTCCCCAACAAGTACAGACTTAAAGACCTTATTTTTTACAAAAAACCTTAAAGCTTCTTTTTGATCTTTATCAGGAATCTTAACGGCACCACAACATGTGGGAACTATAAGTGCAAATACGTCAAAGATTGGTTTGCCATCAGCTTCTGGTAAGCCTTCTAAACAAGCAATTTTATCTTTTATAACAGGAGGAACATCATACAATATATCTTCTACAGGACATATAAAAGGACAATATTTTAGCTTGCCTTCTACAAAGATCCCGTGTTTATCAAAATAAAAGCCAAGCATTCGTGCTAGAATGACAGAAGCTGTTGTGGACTTAATTTGATGAAAACCATAATGAGACTCAGCGGATCTCTTTATTTCATTTATGTCTTTATCAGCTTCTTCTGCTAAAGAATAAAAGCCTAAAGAAAGATATGTATCTTTTTTGCTAAGAAGATCAGACACCTTCTGTTCATATAGTAAGCTATTTCTTTCATAATAGTCGAAACACTCAGGATAATCGTGCCAAAACTCAGAAGAAAAAAGGTAGTCTAGGTTTATCGCCTTATATTTTTTAAGAGACCTCATTTCTCGCCTTTGAGAGGAACTTTTCAGCAACCTGATGTTTGACATCTTGTTGAGTAACTTTCCCCTAAAGAAAGAATTTAGTTTTTCTTCAAAAACTCCGGCTGAACTAGAGAAGCCATTTTGATTAGCGTACTTAATTGTTTTAACGAATTCAAAACATCTATCTAGGAAAAGACCGTCCTCAGTATAAAACTCTTCGAAAAGAGCATTGAGTTCAGGATGGGTTAAGTCGGCAGCACCAACGAATCTTTTAAGACCAAGACCGAAATCGCCCATAATACGATAGACAAGGTCTTCGTCAGACTCTGATATCTCTCTAAGAAGTTTGTACGCAGTAGCTTGGCTCATTTCTTAATCTGAACTTTAGGAGAAATAACACAAGTTATACAGTTTCCATCAAGCCTAGGATTTCTTTCGACCAAACCAGCATCTGATAGGCTCTCTATAATTTGTTTAATAACAGAAAAACCCTGTTCTTTGTGAGACATCTCACGTTGTCCCTTGAAAACAATATTGAACTGTACTTTAGAGTTGTCCTCTAAAAACTTCCTTGCCTGTGATATTTTGACTTCCATATCATGCTTTCCTATAACAGGTCTAAGTCTAAGTTCCTTAAGATTCACCTGAGAGGTTCGTTGTTTTTTCAACTGCTCTTTCTTTTTTAATTGTTTCTCGTACCTAAACTTGCCATAATCTGTTATTCTACAGACTGAGGTGCCATTGATAGGAGGAGAAACTTCTACCAAGTCTAGATTGGCGTCCTGCGCCATCTTTAAGGCTTTTTCAAAAGGAAAAACGCCTAGCTGCCTATCTTCTAAAATTACACGAACCTGGCGACTTCTTATCTGTCTGTTGACAGGAAGGTCTTCTTCAAAAGACATTTTTAATAAATACCTCAGACTTGAGATGAAACATCGAGAACAACATTGATAACGGATAAGGACTTTTTCTTAAGACAGGCGTTAATTGCATTATCAAGCTCTGTCTCATCGTTTACGAGATAACCAACTCCTCCAATTGTATCACATATTTTTTCGTAATTCCAACTTTTAATTGAATTTTTTTTCTGATTGATAACCAAAATTATTGGATTTAAATTATTTTGTACAAGGGTGCTAATTTCCATAGAAGAAGTTTGAAAAGAGTCTTCGCTAACAACCACTAAGGGACGAATGCCCGCATTAAGCAGTTGGACGCTCATTGCACCGGGCAAAGCCAAGCCAGTGCTGCAGTAAAAGGCAGAGCTTATAAAACGATGATGTGGCACAACAAGCTCAGCGGCATCAAGCATGTACTCACCGATATCAGCTAACACAACAAAGTTTTCGTCTAATATACTATTCAATTTTTCAAAAAATCTTTTTAAACTTATCCCTTGTCCTTCTATGGGAACAAACTTTGTTCTATTGCTCTTAGTCGAAGAAACAAATTCTTTTTTTCCTAAATCAATTCTAAAAAAGTCTTTGCAAAAGTCAATGAACCTAATTCCACAATAAATGTGGTTTTTAACTCTTAAGTTTTCTATAGAGCAAAAAATAGTATTGCTGTTGTCAAACTTGGGCGTAACAAACCCAAAGCCAGTATCAGTTAGCATTTCTCCAAATATCAGCAAGCAGTCTGATGACTCTACGCGATTCTTAACCTCTAAATTACGGGTTTGTTCGCCAAAATAAACACCAGAAAATAATGGATGGGTTTCACAAATAGAAGACTTACTCAAAAAGGTTGTAACTATAGGGATATTATGCTTCTCTGCAAACTTGATTAAAGAGTCCTCAAGATTAAACCTTGTGATTTGAACTCCCATAATTATAACGGGATTTTTAGAAGATTTTAGGTAGCTAGAGACATCTTCTATAGCTTCTTTTAAACTGGCTCCATCGCTTTTATCGTTATTAGGGGTGCCTTGCGTATAAACGTCATACTTTATAGGTTGTGAAGCAACATCCCTTGGAATTTCGATATAAACAGGTTGCTTTGTTTCTTTTAAAATATTGAGAGCGTTATCAATCTTCCAGCCAGCTGTTGTTGCATTATCTAAAACGACACTATGTGCGGTAATGTGGTCGAACATCTCTTTTTGAGAACTAAAGCTTTCAACCAAATGATTAGATAGAAAGTCTTTATTCCTGTCCTTCATACCTGGGGAACCGCCTATGATAACAACAGGCGACCTTTCGGCGTAAGCACCGGCAACCGAATTGCACAGCTTTAACGCACCAACGTTGTAAGTAGCACAAACGCAGCCTATTCCATTAAATCTAGCGTACGCGTTAGCCGCAAAGCCCGCGTGGCTTTCATCAGTGTTACTGATGAACTTGATTCTGTCACTTTGAGAGATTACATCTAAAAAATTGTTTATGTAAGGGCCTTGTACACCAAAAATGTGCTTAACGCCTGCGTTTCCCAATCTTTCGCATAAAAATTCAGATACCAATGGCATATTCAAGACTCGCTGGTAAAAGTATCCGTTATCTTGATCAAGAAGCCTTCTTTGTCAGCAGGAAAACGCCTGATCCACTGATCAGGAGCAGAAACCTGTGTCATGAGTTTAAACTCAAGGTAATAGCAGCCAGGAGCGTCTGTCTCAGGGAGCGACCACTCATGAATAAAATAACTTTCCTGTAGAACATTCTGTGTTGTTGTTCCATCTATTTCTAAAATGTCTTCGTAAACCATTTCTACCTTTGAAGGTCTATTCATAAACTTAACAATTTTAATTGGATTTCCTCTGCTCCAATCCTGTGCTGTGGTGCCGTCTTGCCCCCTATCAACATAAACTAATTTATTGTTCTCGTCAAAGGAAGTAACGAGAACTTTTTCTGAGCCTCTTGTTCTTTCTATTATTAGCATGTCGCCAACTATTATTTGGTTAAATCCTATGTTGTCGGCTAAAGAGAGGGCAGTATCTGTGCTTGTTATGTTCGTTTTCAGTTTGGACTTTGCCCACATGGTAGACTCTAAAATTAAGTCCGTAAGGTCCATAGGCCCATTGCAGTCCTCCATAAGAACCCTGTAGTCGGGTTTGGTGTCATATCTTCTGATTAAGAAGTCTGGGCAAATCCCGGAAGGACAGCCACATTGGTCAGAACAGGCACTATTGTTGTTGTTTGAACAGCTCATAATGTATTTATGCATTAGTTAAAAATATCAAAACTCTTCATCAAAGCCACCTTGTCTCTAATCCAATTTATGTTGCCTTGAAATCTTATGAACTCAAATTTTGTAAAGCTTGCCTCTTCGGTACAAAGAGGGTTTGTTTCAAAGTAAACAATTCTTCGAGGCAGAAAATGAGATAGATGATTAAGGACTACAACTGAAGGTGTGTGGTCTAAATAAATCTCGTAGTTGGAAAGTGAGTCGCTAATACTGCACGTAGCAAGAAATTCTGCACTGCCTTCTAACGGACCCAAGAGATCTACGCTGCTGAATCCTGAGGATATGATTCTCTTCTTTTTGACAACCAAGCAAGCTTGCGGTCTTTTATCTTTTGAGAGAGAAGAAAAAAGAAAGCAAAGGCCTAAGAAGAAATCGGGTTCATTCAGATTCATACATTAGGGTCCAACATTTGAATGTAAAAAGAAGAGACTTTTACATCAAATTTAGAGAGGAAGCTTTTTATTTCCCTCTTATGTTTTAAGCTTAAATGTCTTTTAATTATTTTCTCAGGCAAAGGAATCTTAACACTCCAACCGGGACAGTTTTTCATTGTGGCAATGATGCTTATTGGTATGGTTGCAACTTCTAGACAACCAATACAGCTAACAACATAATTATCAGACTTAGAATCATAAACCAAGTTACTAAGGGGCAAAAGATTTTTACAACTTAAGAACCTAGTTTCATTTAACTCTTTAACTTCACTATAAGCAGCGAGAAATATACGTGTCCCACAACTATCTAGGACAGAAAAAACCAGATCGTTTTTTATTGGACTAACAATCTTATTGTCGGCAGCATTCATTACTTAGTATCTTCTTTGGCTTCTTTTTGCTTTTTACCTTTTACGGAAGGTTTCTCAAGCTTCTTTTCGTCTTTCTTTTTTACGTCTTGCTTTTTCTTGTCTGTTCGAGAGGACTTTGTTTTTTCTAATTCTTTTGAAGGTTCCGTCTGCTTTTCCTTGGTATCTATCTTACTCTTGCCTGTGGGGGTTTTTAACTTGGAAATCTTTTGCTTAAACTTCTCTTTTGCCGATTTGAGCTCTTCTATAGACTTAGATAGTTTGTCTACAGCGATAAGCCATCTGTCTATCTGTGTGTTTATGCCCAGCGTGGCTTTTCCTTCAAACCAAGGTTTATTGTTTTCCACCGTTCCTCCTAATCTTATATTTTCCAGATTCTATCTTCAATAGAGTTTCTAGGTCTACATTAGATTTCGCTTCCCTATGTAATGACTCTAGGCTGATTAATTTATTGTGGAGTATTTTAAGCCATCTAGTTTGACAATAAAAGCCGGTATGGTCCACAAAGTTGTCAAAACTATTAAACGCAAAGAAATATCTAATAAATTTCTGTTGGATTTCTTTTCTAAAGTATTTGAAAAGATAGTTTTTTTCTTTAGGCAGATCAATTTCATCAAAATTACCTGCTAAGAATAGTAGATCTCTTTTGCTAACCAATATGAACCCCCTCAACAAACTTAAGATACAAAATAATCATACCCCCAGCAAACTGCTGTGGTATGTTTGCTGCCGAAAGTTTGTTCAATATATCCACAACCAGCCTTATGTCTTCTTGGGAATCTGTGTAATCTTGTGAAACATCATGCGTTTTTAAAGAATGGTAGGCAAGATCAACCCCTCTGATAATATCATAGTTTATTACCATAGAAAGATTAGAGTTATCATTTAATAATGCATAAGGTATCTTTCCACCTTGGTGAAAGCTCTGTTGAGCAAAGAAATCAACCATATACTTTTTAGCAATATATTTTAACTCCCCAACAAAACTAGTGGCAAATAACAGTAACTGCCGCTCTAAATCTGGGTTATAATCTGCGGTTTCTAAGGAGTCTTCTTCTAGCCCACAATCACAAAAGTCTATACTAGCCATTGTCTATTTTCTCCAATAGAGGCAAAAGATTTGACAAAAAATCCAATAGATAACAAAGGAGGAAATATGAAAGCAATAAAAGCTCTATGCTTGGTTTTATCGATAATGGTTTTTTCTGGGTGTTCTGTAAGTCCCTTTAGCCCAAGAAACCAACAAAAAATAAACAATAGTAATGGTAAAATAGAAGAGATTAAATCAAACCAAAACGGGCTGATGGCAGAAGTAGGGAAACTAAAACAAGACTTTGACTTAATTAACAGCCAATTAAAAGAAGTACAGAGTGGATTGCTTAATATTAACGGTACATTATCTAGAAATGAGAATAGCGGTATACAAATTTTGCAAGGGGATGGATCACTAATACTTGTATTTTCTATGTTTATCGTAGGTGCAACGCTTTGGTACAGAGTAAGAGCAATAAAAAGCGAGAAGAATCTTTCTATAATTGCTAAAGAGGTTGCAAAACACAACCTAGTAGAATTAAATGACGACATAATAAAAAGTGCTATAAAAGCAGGACAAGGAAAGCAAGTATTCAAAATTTTGAACCAGGCTGTTATTGACTAGTTTTTATCGTAACCCTGCTCTTTATTGCGAAGAATAACATACCCAGAACAATTGTTCCCTATTGGAACATTCTGTCTTTTGGGGTCTTTTCCTTTCATTTGCATTTCTGCTAAGAAGTCTTGAACCTCAATGTCTATATCCTTGGCCTTGGACGACTTTTTTAAACAGTGGTACTTTCCTGCTTCATTCTCGTCTTCTGCTAAGTACCTGCACTTATTGTGGTTGTTGCTATCTACCAAACAAACATCTTTGAGATGGTTTTTACTAAGCATATTAAGAGAGATAAATTTCTTTACCTATGTCCTTGATGAAGATACCAAAAGAATGGTCTATTTCGTGCTGGAAAACTATAGAATAGAGTCCAACTTCAGTTGAATTAAAGTCCTCGACATCAACTCCATTCAAACGCTGGCCTTTTACAATAACGCTAGAGTGTCTTTGAACCTCAAACCTTCTTATGGAACCAGATTCATCTAGCAAAGAAAGACAGCCCTCAATAGAATGAACCTTATCTCCTGCTGGTTCGTATCTACAGTTCAAATAGTACTCGTAAGATTCATTTCTATTCAAAACAAAAAGGTCCAAGGGAAGCCCAACCTGAACCGCTGATAGACCTATACCATTATTGTCTCTGCAGACCTTTTCCATTTGGTTACAGATTTTAAAAATTTCTATTGGCCCCATGCTCTCCAAAGGATTTTTTGTAGAGGGGGGTATATCTTTGAGTTCAACTAGCCTGTATTGCATCCTTGCATTTTACAAAAAAAATTTGAAAAATCAATAGCTCTATTTTGAAGTTAAATTCTTTACGATTAATTCGACCCTTGGCTTAAGCCAATTATTCAGGGTTTCAGAGTCGGCCTTAGCCTCACTGGGAACTTTGAGAATTATCGTATCGTAAACAGTGCCATCGTTTGATTCAGGAGGCAGACTCTTTTCTACAATGTCACGAATAAGCTTAGAAACAGAAACATCCTTCCTCTTGGCCTCTTTCTTGACCCTCTCTTGAAAATCAGTGTCTATTGATAAACTTAAAATCTTATTAGAACTCATTATTCACCGTATCTTTCTGGAAAGTTTTCTCTTAACTTAGACTTTAGTATTTGATTTTGCTGTTCCTTCTTTTTTCTTCTTCTTTTTTCACCTGGACTCTCATAGAACTCTCTCTTCTTATATTCTTGAAGAATCCCAGCGTCTACAACAGCCTTTTTAAATATAGAAAACATCCTTTTGAACGCGTACTCTCTATCTTGAGAACTAGCATTTGCTGGGAGATCTTTCTGGTAAACTTTAACCATTTATTTTCCTCATTCTTTTGGTACTCTTAACAATTTAGTGCCTAACTTCCTAAGTTTTAACTCTCTAACTTTGTCGTAAGACACGATTTCAAAAGACTCGCCGGTTGAAGGAAGCGAATCCCTATCAACCTCTGGAAGCAACTTTTCGATCTTAGAGGAAACAATCTTAAAGAGATCATTTCTCCAGTTAAAAGGACTTCCGTTAATTAATATAGTAGAAAACGTAAAAATATGATTATTTTTAACACAAGGAAACAAGTCCTCTAATTCATAGTCCTTTTGTAAAAAGTACCTCGGACGTTCGTCAAAAGAGATACAAGGACATCTAGCCATAAGGGAAAAATAGGACAAATAGCCAAAGAAATCTAGGCAAAGACCGGTAGCTCTCATTGCAGGTAAAACCCTAGAAATATCGTTTTCTCTAAAAAATATGCATTTATTGTTTGTTTCTTCTTGTAAGTTATATGAAAGATAATTTTGCCACACCACGGGTGTGCAGTTGTTTGAAACCAAATAAGAAATAAGCTCCTGCCAAAAGTCTTTACTCAAAGGTGTAATTTGTGCCTTGCCATTATTCCATCTATTAAAAGTAAATGATGGGTGTATAAAAACCTTATAGCCAGGATAGGTTGAAAGATCCTTCAGAAACTCTCTTCCAAGAACAGCAGATGAAGCGACAAACGGCAAAAACCTTTCAACAGATTTGAACTTATCAAAAAAGTTATCTCTAAATCCATTGATATAGAATTCTGAGAAAGACTTGGGGTTTATGACATCTCGAAAAAATTCATTTAGGTTTCTTGAAAAGATAGTATTTAAATCAGTATCGTTAGAAAAACCGTCCGCCCCCTCATAGAACCTTTTAACCTGTGAGAAGTCGTTGATAGACCAATACTCATCAACGTAGGGAAATAAACTCTGCATTCCGGGCCAAGATGCTAATACAAAGTACTTAGAAGACTTAAACTGCTTCCTATAGCTCGAAAGCAAAAAGGAAGAAAGAACAAAAGAACTTCTTATATCCCCAAAAAAAGGAAGGATGCTAATTCCAGAAAAGTCGGTGGGTATCCTTCTTTCCTCAAACCTTTCTCTGTTAAAGCCGTTTCTATCGGCAGCTCTTTTTAAAAAGTCAGCAACTGAATTCATTTTACCTCCAAGACTCCTGTTTCTGGAGCATGTTTTTTATCACACCAGGATTCTCCACAGGGCCTATGATATCGTCCCAATTATTCGACTCTAGATCGCTTATAGCCTGATCTAGGTACTTAAAAGCTATAGATTCATTCTCAGCAATGTTCTTATATTGTGCTAGAATTAGCTTCCTTTTGTTAAAGTCAGATGTAAGGGCAATTCTTAAGCCCTCTTGACCATTACCTACTATTTGGTCAGGAGACTCAAACAATATCCAAGGAGTGTCAACCATGGATGCTAGTCTTGTAGAAGCAGTCCAAAACTGCACGGTGAACTTCAATTTTGATATTAATGCTAATGTAAGTTCCAATTTTGAAGCATCTTCAGTAACGCTAAAGTCTGTTACATCAGAAACAGGACATGGAAGAATGCTCTGTTTCTCTCCTAGCCAGATTGGATCATACCCTTTTGATCTAAGAAAGTTTATAAGTTCAACATAAAAGTCTTTACTTAAGTTTCTGCCCCAACAGGCTCTTCCTCTTGCGAAAATACCGACTGAATTTGTTTTTAAGTACTTTGCTACATGGTCCAAACAATCTTTACTAGGCGAAGGGATCTTGATAGCTTTTGACTTATTGCTCTTTACATCATTAAGTATTCCCCATTCTGTGTCGCTAGATCCGCACTTAGTACAAGGAAGTTTAGATTTATACCAAACATTACCACAAGACTTGCATTTATTCTGGAAGCATATGGCCGAGAAGTGATAATGGTTACACAGCCTGCCGTACTTTGAAAGGCTCTTCTCTAAATTAACAATGTTCTTTGAGCTGTTTTTAAGTCCATTTGAATACTCCCTCATCCATTGATACTCTTTTTTAACGCCCCAAAATTCATCGACCAAGTGTCTATAAAGATACTCCCTGCCATGCCAACCGACACAAATGGTATAATAATTGGTGTCTTGAACGATTCTAGGTATGCAATACATCAAAGCCATAGACTCACAGCCAAACTCACCAAAACAGCTTATAAACAGAATATCCTTCTTGTCAGAAGGAGGTTGTCTGCTGGTGAATTTGAATTTATCGAATTTTATATCGCTAAGGACCTTTTCTTCTTCTCTAGGAGAGCCACACCCCAGATTTCTTAGGGTCCGTTTAATTAGTTTCATTCTTTGCCCTGAACATCTTGACCTTGTTGCCACATCTGGGACAAAGGAACTGTCTAGGCTTGCCGCATTTGGAGCAAGAAGACACTACCTCTTTAAGGTCATCCAATTCGTCAGAACGACCTTTAGATAGCCTAAGCCAGGAGCAAAAGTTGCATCTTAAAATAAAGTTAGCCACTAATTATAAGAGTAAACATATTATTTCTTTATTATTTTGAATACTCTTTTTAGCTCTCTATCATTTAAGCATTCCCAAAGCTTATCGCGGGAAGAATCCTCGCTATCGTTGTCTAATGACAAGCTTCCAAGATTAAAATAATATGCACCTTTTCCTAGTTTTCCCCCTCCTCCGCCGTAACTACCGCCTAGCTCTTTGCAAAGGGACGGGACAGCCAAAGCAGCGTTGGTGCTTCTAACACACCCTTCAACCCGAACACCATCAACTATAGCAAATGCGACAGATGTCTCTACGTTTTCCCAAGAAAGCATCTCATCCGCTACAATTGCAATCAAATCTCGGTTACTACTTGTTATAAAACCTATACCATGAATCAAGACTCCATCTTTTATTCTATCATGAGCTTTTTGTGCAACATTTGCTCTGGCTTGAACCCAATCTCTAGGGTGTTTAAATTTTGTTATCTGTTTAAGTGCAACCGGATTGCGAAAGTTGAAAAGTTCGCTATAAGCTTTGTGATCTATTTCAGAGGTGTCATCAGAAGTTTGATAATCTGTATCTATTATAATTCCAACAAGCAAAGCAGTGGCAACCTTTGAGTCGTTATCATTGTCCTCTTCAAAAGATAAGCCATGTTGTTTGATAAGCTGATAAACCGTAGAGCAAGCACTCCCTGCCTTAAGATTTAAATAAAGTCCTTTAAAAGAATTGCTAGGTGCTTCTTTATGGTGGTCTATAACCAAATCAAAGGAAATATTAGGAGGACATGCAGCATGAGATGGAATTACATCAATAGAAACTTTAATGTCATAAGAAGACGGATCGCACTCAGTGTACAACTTCAAATCTGGGTCTAGCAGATTCACCATTCTTTGGTTTTGTGGATGAGATATTATTCCATCGTAAAAGCAATCTACTTCTAAATTCTCATAAGATTTTTTAAGCATCCAAGCAAAACCCATAAGACCACCAACAGCATCTGGGTCTGGTGAGGGGTGCGTAAAAACGGCAACCTTGACATGGCCTCTTTCACACACAACTTTGCTAATCTTATCAGACAAGAATTTATGACACCTAGAAACAGTTGTTTCTCTTATCTTCTTTTTAGGTCTTTCTTTTATAGAGATTCCAGATTCTTCTTCCTTCTTCATTTGTCTACCCTGCGAGAGTTCAGCCAACTTCCTAAGCTAGTTCTTTTATTACCTAAGGTAAAATTTATTTTTAAAAGCCAAACATCATTGCTCTGTTTTTGAATTAAAACAGCTTTAGGTTTAGTTGCTTTTCTAAATAAGTCTCTAAGCTCAGAATCTGTGCAGTTAATTGCATCACAATCTATCTTTCCAACAATAGACATGGAGCTAGATTGATCCTCTAAAACTAAATCAAAAAGATTATCGCCTAAAATAGAAATTTTTCTTATATCTATTTCTTCTTCACTAAGGCTTAAGCTTTTGGCTATTATGGGGGCGCCATTTTTAGCAAGGTCAACTTGAACGTAGAGAACAACAGCGATAAGTATCCAAAGACCTAAAATGATAAAATCAAATACCCTATTTTGCATGGAGCTATTGTAATCAACTAGAAATTCAGTGTCAACTAAGCAGATTTAGGATCAAACCTGTTGCCCGCTAGTGAATCACTCAATTTGTCTATTTCATTTTTTAAGGAATCTATCTTGGATTGAACCCCTTCAACCTTTGAATCTTGATCTTTAGAAACTAAAGAATTCAATTTTGATTCAAGTTCATGTAGTTCTACTTTTAGTTTCTCTAGCTCTTCTATCTCTTTGCCGCCAGACCCCCAGTTTGGAGTTACGTTTAAATCCTGGTCCTTTCCTACAGAATTAGGATATACTGGGTTTTGAGAAGTACCTATGGCGTTAACAACGGTCTTTAAAGGATTATTCTCTTCACTCAACGGGTCTGCTTTTCTAGAAAGTATGGCCCAATATTTGGTATCAACTTCATTTAAAGGCTTATCTCTGTCGTAATCGTCTGCTAGATATTGACCAAAAAAGTCTGTACCTCTGTCGGTCTCTTCTTCTCTTTCTGCTTCTGTGTTAGCAGGCAATGAAGGGGCATTGAAGATGCCTTTTTGTACAGCATTATCCCATATTTTAGCAAACTTGTTAATATCGTCCATCATGTCGCCCATAAATAACCTCCAATTAGTTAATACTATATAGGCTCTACCAACAAAGAATCTATTGTCTTTTTATTAAGTCTAACCTCATAAAATTGGTCTAACCATCCTTTTTTTGTTCCAGTATAAAGCGTATAACCCCTTAAAAACCTTTTTATGGCGTATTTAGTTGCAAGAGCATAAGGATCACTGAAAAGTGATTCCTCAAAATTCTTCTTGCTTGGCGAATAGCTGTTACCGCATCTCAAAAGTATAGTAAATAAAGACCTTCTCATGGATCTTATGGTCCACCAAGCAGAAGGCCTAATCCACATAATAGATTTCCTCTGTGTTGGACCGTATTCTGATGGGAAGTCTATATCCACCATATTTTCTAATCTTTCCATAAAACGAGCTACATTGTAGCTTTTATTAGGGTCGTGAGAAAAGAAAAAAAGATCTAAGTTATAAAGCTGTGGGTGGAATATATCCCTGCAGTAATGCCACTGTGGTATTCTATACTTATCTCCAGAAAAACCCTTATACCTTGCAAAGCTTCCTGGCTCTGGTCTATACGGTGTTGTTACATATAGCGTTTCATTGAACTTCCTGTTGTTGCTCATCCCCTTCCTTTGTAGGATTTGAATTTAACTTCGACTCCATTCTAAGTTTGTTGCCTGACTTGTCTAGGAACTCATCTAAGTTCGCTATGCCGATTAAGGACCAATGGGGATCGTCTAATGGTACGAATTCCTTTTTCGTATAATAGAACGATTCCATTTGGTATTTATACACTTTACTCTCAACTTCTTCAGGTTTCATACCAGAAAACAGGTCTTGACATATGTCCTTACAAATACGTATAGCATCTTTTTCTGTGGCACAGCCTAATTTCCTCATAACCTGGATGGCTGCATTTACCTTGTTATCTTTGTTGTAAAGAAGATCTATTATATCTTTCTTCATCCTGCCGTCTACGAACTCAGCGATAGCAGTGAATCTTGCCATAATGTCTCCCTTTTCAGGACGGCAATTTCTGCAATCTCTAAAGTACTGTGTAAAGTTGTTCTCATCTATAACAAGTTCTTGGTTCATAATTTTTCCTTTTGCCTATAAATAAGTTAGTTTCCAATAAATCTAACTACTAAGAACAACAATCCTAATATCGTCCTTCTTGTCAGGGTACTTTTTGACGCCCTTCCATCTAAATCCGCTACTGTTCGATTCAAGTGTAAAAGTAGCGAATCCATTAGAAGGCGGCTGAAGCCTTATTCTAAGTAGATTGTTTGGAGAAAGCTCCTCGCTCCATCTTTCCCAATCGTCCAACCAAACTATTATCTTGTTCGATTGCCCTGTGACGTCTTCGGCCTGAATTTGGTAATATTCTGTGCCTTTTTTACTCTTTGTTTTCGTAGCCTTAAGTACCTTAATCTCTACTGCCCCCACAGCAACGTCTTCTGATGCTTTTAAATTGTTAAAGGTGAGATTGCCCCTATAGTCTGGGCTGTTCTCCAATGGATGTATCCAGCTAAATCCATAGTACTTATTTTCACAAAAGTCTAAGTTGCTAAGTTCTTCTTCAAGGTTTCCATCAATATCGTGTTTTGATGGATCAAAAGTTGCAAGCGTTGGACTGTCCTTTGATATGAGCTTATACCTTTCAATGGACTTGTTTCTCTTGTTCCAAAGCGATCTAAAAGCAACTAACCGATTCCAGTTTCTTCTGACTTTAACCTTTTTATAGTACTTAACAGTCTCTTTCTCTATGGTCAAACCGCAATCCAAAGTTACTGGGGTGTTTACGACTTTTGCATAAGCTCCTTCATCATCTTTATCACACTCAACTCTTTTCTCTATAAATTGGTCGCCGTCTGCATTGTACTTGATCCAATAAGGATCTTCAAAAGGAGAGTCTCCTTTTATATCACTAAGCCTTATGCTCTCCTCAGGAAAAAGCTCCTTAAACTCTTCTTCGTACTTTTCTAAAGCAGCAATGTACCTTTTCTTTTTGTCTTCGTTTCTTTTTGAAAAAAGTTTATAACACTCTGAGAACTTCCACAAAGTGACCGGGTCGCTTTCATTAAAACACCTAAGGCCAATTAAAGGTTTGAGAACGTTGGCATCAGTCCCAAATCTTTCTAGAAAATCTTCAAACCCACTGAACGGTTGTAGGTCTACTATTCTCTTCGCGGGAGCTTCTCCTACTCCTTTAACGTTGGATAGTCCAAAGTATATGTCTTCACCTTGAAGATCAAAATTGACCTTTGATCGATTAACTTCTATAGGAAGCACGTTTACATCATGGAGTTTAGCCTCCATTTTGTATTCTTTTATTTTGTCGCTTAGTGTTTCACAACTAAGTATGCTGGTATAAAACTCGTGGGGATAATGAGACTTTAGATAAAGAAGATATGCAGAGACATAGCTATAAGCAACGGCATGGCTATTACTTGTTACTACTCCATTTGGCAAAATAAAGTTGTGTGTTAGGCAGGAAACTTCAAGATCGTACATTTGTCGTTCGCCCACGGGCACAACTCGTACAATTTTCCTAGACACCAAACCCCGGGTATTGGAGATTGGAGCATGTTCTGAAAGGTGGTCCACCATTCTAACGTCATTCTTCCTGTGCTGCTGTGGAAGCAAGACATCTCTAGCCTGGGGAACTTCTTTTTGCACTTCGACATCCAACCATCTTCTCTTCTCTTCGGCATAATTTCCTCCAAATTCTTTTTCACAAAGAACAGAAGTCTTATTCAATATAATTTCATGGAGAGGCTTCTGTCCCTCTTGTGTGAGAAACTTATGGTCTAAAGTGCAAACTATTTTATAGCCATCATCAAATTCTACTTTATAACCTTGTAAGATCCCATGATAGTGAAGATTGACCACTTCCGTTTCTACCGTGTTGCCTAATTCATCGATACAATAAACTATGTCCCCTTTTTGAAAATCACAAATTTTCTTAAGTCCTTTAGGCGTAGATATATATGTATCTTGGTGCATAGATTTATTGAAACCATATTCGCTAAAAGCCTCAATAGCTCGCCAAAGATCTTCAACCTCTTTTTCGTTAACGCCTAAATTCTTTTGGCCGTTACGAACAAACATCTCTTTGTACTTTATGAAGCTATCTATCTTCTTCTTGCTTATTGCTTTTCGAACAAGCTCGCAATCCTTAAGAGGAATCTCTCCAACCACGTTAAGGATTTTCATGACTTGTTCTTGATAAATCATAACCCCATAAGTGTCGCCTAATATGGGTTCTATCAAAGAATGTAGTGAATAATCTTCCCGACCCCTTTTTCTTTCGATGTATCGTTCCTGCATCTTCATGTTAAGAGGACCGGGACGATTCAAACTCGTATAAGCAACTAAATCTTCAAATCTGTCCACACCACCATTCTGGCACATGCCTCTTACAGTTTCACTATCAAACTGAAAGATGCCTTTGAGATCACCGGAGTTTGCCATCTCTAAAGCAACAGAGTCGTTTCGCCAGGCTTTAACGTCTGACCAGTCTGCCTGTCCCTCTAATGCACAAATACCCTTTAGGTTATGTCTGTTCTTAACTAACTCGCAGCATTTAGCTATCTGTAGCAGATTTGATATAACTAGAAGATCAAATTTAACAAGGCCGACCGGCTGAAGGTCTTGGCCGTGCAAGCCCTCAACCCAAGCAGACGCTTGAGGGTTATCTTTTCTTTTTACAAGTGGAACTAGTTCGGGCAGTGGAGAGTTAGATATTATCAACCCTCCAGCATGAACACCCATTCCTCTATTTCTATTCAGAAGTTTTTTCGCGGACTCAGCTATCTCAGGATATCTGTCACAATACTTTTTAAGATCAGGATTCAGCTTCATGGCTGAGTCCCAAGTCATAGCCTTGCCTTCATCGTCTTTGGCATCTAAGTTCTTGGTTAAGGCTAAAATTTCATCACGGCTTTCACCATGAACACGAGCCATGTCTATTAAAGCGGACTTAATCCCGAAGGTAGTATAATTTCCTATGTTGCAAACGTACTCTTCACCGAAAGTAGAAGGAGCCCAAGTATTTTTTAAATACTCTCTCACAACCGGAATAAAATCTACGTCGATATCGGGATAATCCCCATACTCACATTTAGGCTCTTTGTTGATATCAACGCTAGAAACGATACCCAGAAGCCAACAAGTCAGTAAGTTATTCTCATTACTTGGATAAAAAACTTTTCTTTTGTGTAGATCTAAGAAATAGTTGGACCTATTCTTTGCCTTGATCTCCTCAAGCTCCCACCTAAGCCTTTTATAAAAATTAGGATCATTATCTAGCTTCTTGTTTTTAAGAGAAGAAACACACAATGCTTCAAGGTCTTCATCTTCTTTTGACATATCTCTACCAGTGATGGATAATACTTGCTATTACAAAAGCACACGTAATAAAATTGACCAATACAATAAAAAACTTGATAAAAAAAGAAACCAAAGCTTCTTGCATGGTCAACACAGGTATGTCAGGTGCATCAGAATCTGTCTTCCCAACTCTATGGTCTATAGTACGGGCCAAGACCAAAAAGAAACGATATACAAAAGAATTTTCCATAAGCTGCTTGGATAAGACTCGAACTTATAACCCGCCGGTTAACAGCCGGCTGCTCTACCATTGAGCTACCAAGCAATTTCTTTTATAATAGACTATGGAGGGACAAATGTCAAATCATGCCCATAAAATTAAATAGAATATTTGCCCTCCAAAACTTGACCATATCAAGTCCTTTTGGTGGCTGCAAGTTCAAAGATGAAGCATTCAAAAACTCACCATCGTTCAAAATAGTGCCAATTGAAGAAACAGTAAATTTTAAAGCACTATCTTCGAACAATTTTGAAGAATATGAAAAGTACATCAAAGAAGCTGAACAGTATGGACGAAGTAAAGAAAAGTTTCTTCAACTAGCATCGGACATCAAAAACCTAGAAAGAGTAAAGATAAGTGTGTTTCACTCTTTAGAATTAGATAAATTTGTAATAATAGATGGACTTCATAGAATCTGCGTGTGTATAAACAATAGGTTGGTAACCGATCAGTTGAAGGAAAATAATTTTGATTTGTATTTTGATCGTCTTTCAATAGACTTTGTAGAAAAAGAAATAAAAAAAACTTGTGGAAAGTCCGACCAAACTAATCCGTGGTTCAACAGAACAGAAAATGGGTATCATTCTTTTAACATTGGAAACATAAACCTTAAAGGACAAAGAACACCAAAGAAAAGAATAGAAAGTCTAAAAAAATATTACAACTTCGAAGGCAAGACAGTGCTAGATCTAGGATGCAACAATGGAGGAATGCTATTTCACTTGACTGAGATCAAAAGAGGTGTTGGTTTAGAATTTGACAAAAGATGTATAGATTGTGCAAACCAACTTAAAAAGATATTTCAATTTACGTACAATCTTGAATTTCAAAAAAAAGACTTGAATCTGCCGCTTGACATAAAAGAAGAGTTCGATGTAGCTTTCCTGTTTTCTTTAGGATCATGGATTAAAAACTGGCGTGGCTTGTATCTTAACGTCTCTAGGATTGCAAAAACAATATTTTTAGAAACAAACAATGATAAAGAGGGATACGAACAATTAAAATATATGAATGATTTAGGATTCAAAATCAACATGGTGTCAGACAATTCCAAAGATGATAACACAGGAAATTTTGGAAGAAAAACGTATATGTTAAATAGATAAACTATGAAAACATTTAATCAATGGCTTTTAGAAAACCAATTAAATCAAAATCATTTTGATCAATCGTTTTACACAATTAATGGAAGTAACTACTCAATAACAGTTAATCAGGATCTGGGATGTCGCTTATAACTTTTCCTAAACAACTGTCTAAACATTTAACAAAAAAAGGGAGGACCACTTTTTAGTAGTCCTCCCTTTAGTGGAGTCGAGGGGAGTCGAACCCCTGTCCGTAAGCGTACTTGATATGGCTTCTACACGTTTGTTTCATTGTTCATAAGACTTCATTGACCACAATGAACAAAGGTCTTTGAGTCTTTCGGCCTATTTTCTCATACCAAACTAAGCCGACCAGTTTGATACCAGCAGGATTTTGCGACGAATCTTTGGACGCTTCCCGCGTGGCTTCCTAGATTCGTGGATACCTTCTCAGGCAGCCATTGCGTAAGAAACTTCGCCAGTTAAGGCTTTAGTCGATTTTTACGAGGCCATCGACCAACCTCGACGTGCCACCAATACCTCCTATCACTACGTCGATACCTTTACGACCCCATTAATAGCATTATAGCACACAAATTAGGGCTCGTAAAATTGAATTTAGCACCATATATATCACAAAAGGAGAAAAATCCCCATGTTCAAAAGTTTTCAAGAATACATTGATCAAAACAAAAAGCTAGTAGAAAAGCCAAAAGTTGCAAAAGTAGCAGACTTTGAAGGGAAACAACCCAGAAAACCAGAAAAGGAATCCTTGAAGAAAACCGATTGCGGTTGCTCAAGTGGTGGAAAAGGACAAGTTGGGGATGCAAGTCCTTATTCAAACGGTGAGAACGCAAAGGATCCAAACAAAGAAGACAAAAACGGATTGGTTTACAAAGGCGACCAAAAACTAGTTTACCAACCAAATGTAGATGAAAAATCAAAAGAAACAAGAACATGGCCCAAAACAGGCGTATCAGAATGGGTAAAAGATACAAAGAACCTATCAATAGCAGAACTTGCAAAAAGAATGAAGAAAGAAAGCAATTGCTCAGAAGGTGTACACGAAGCAGCAAAAAAACTAGTTGAAGCATGTCAGTGCAATAAAAAGAACCTACTCACATTTGTAAGAGAAGCTAAAAGAGGAAAGATACTAGAAGGATTGATGAAGGAAGTTTTCAACACTCCAGAATCATACGACATACTTTCTAAGCTAATTGAAAGTAAGAACTACTCAACAAATTTTGACAAAATGTTTAACGAAATGGTCGCTGAGCCTGTTGGTTTAGAAGATGAGGAAGGAATGGGCGATGAAGAAGGCCACAAAGACCATGATCATGAAGGAGATGAAGATTACGAAAACGAAGACGGAGACATGGAAGACGAAGAAGGTGAAGATCACGATCATGAAGACATGGACGACGATGAAGACCATGACCATGAAGACATGGAAGAAATGGGCGACGAAGAAGGTGAAGACCACGACCATGACCATGAAGACCATGAAGACATGGAAGATGAAGAAGGCCATGATGACATGGACATGGGAGACGAAGAAGACCATGAAGGAGCAGGAATGGGAATGGGCATGAACATGGGACCAAATAGCAATGAAAACCCATTTCTACCAAAAGAAGCAACATGGCACCCTAGAATGATGGCATCACTAGGGAGTGTAGATGCTCCAGAAAGTGCAAGAGAAAGACTAACATCAATGAGAGAGCCATTTTCGGATGAAGAAAAAAGAACAGATGGAAGACCATACTCAAAGCTTAAGATCCAGCTAGCAGATGCAAAAAAAAGAGTAAAAGAAATAGAAGCAAAAATGGTTACACTCGTACAAATGGGGATGGCTGATGACGTGTATGAAGCTAAAAAGTGGACCGATACTAGAGGAACAGTCGGAAAATTCACTGACGGGGGGAGCAGGGCACGTCGTGCGGCGGTTCGCGGATATTCGAACACACCAGAAGGGGCAAAGGTCCGAGAGCTTGAATCCGAACTACAGAAAGCCAAACAAAAAGTAAAAGAACTAGAATCAAAAATGGCTAAATTACTTCAAACGAAAGGAAAAAATGCATAGCTATAATTTTTCTTTTAACGAGTGGGTTAAATCTAGAATTCTTCAGGAAAATTACCAACCAGAGCACACTGGTATACTGAAGGTCAAACCAAATCCAACCCAAATAGTAGAAATACAAAATAAAGTTCTAGAAAAGTTTCCTGACTTGAAGCCTTTGCCACAAGACAAGCTACATGTAACCATGTTACACCAACAGCTTGCAAAGCCTTTAAAAGGAGCTGTTCTGCCTCCTTTGCAGACAGAAATAACTTTTAATCCAAGCCAAATTTATTCAGTAGAAAGAGATGGCAAAAAGTCAGTTTTTGCTGTGGTAGTCGAACAAGAAGCACTTAAAAGATACATGGAAGAACTTGCACAGCAGACAAACATTCAAATAGAACCAAATAGAGTCTATCACGTAACCGTGGCCAATTTGACTGGCAATGTAGCCGATAGTGTTGGACACAGTGAAGACAATCCAATAATGAACGGTGCACAACAAATAAGCTTAGAATAACAGATAAAACATGAAATTAAATGAAAGCCCAGATAACTTTTATATAAATAATGAACGTGTAGGGTATACGAGAGAAGACGCAGTATCTTTCATAGCCTTCACAGAAGGATACGTGGTCTATTCAACAGCTGGTGTTGAAGGAGCACGGGCCAACAGTTCTAACAGTGGACACGTAGCATTAGCAGAAGCATGGGCCCTTAAGCTTAGACAAGAAAACAATATATCACTTGATGAAGATCAAGAAGATGCTTGGGAGTTTTACAAAGATCACCTAAAAACAATAGGACAAATGGGTCCTGCGGCAAAGTCTTTAGCAAAAGATTTCCTGTCTGGTGATAAATCTCCTTGGTCTTATGACGCATCAGAATTAATGTTAAAAGGAAGATTGTGGCGAGGCACAGGAATTACTGCACACAATGCTCCGGAAATGCCAGAAGAGGGCGAAGAAGTCTACGAGGAACCACTAACAGATAAGGTAGTTTCTTTCTGGGGACTTTATTCACCCGAACAGCTCAAACCATCATTGGGGCTAATCACAAAATTAATTAAAGCTTTAGGAGAAGATCCAGAAGAGTTTTATTTTCAACTTGGAAATTCCTTTTATCCATATTCCTCAGTTTCAGCAGGAGTCGAGTCAAAAACTGACTTTGATAAAGAGTACAAAGTCGGAAGCTCAATGTACACATATTCAGACTTTGAGAAACTTAGAACGGCAATGCATAGTGCCGGGGCGACCCTAGAAGGAAAACGAGCAAAAGAAACGTTGTGCAGAATTTTCACCCAAGAATTTGTAGAGGAAAACCCAGAGCTAAGAGGGTTTTTACCATCCAGTGATTGTATAGATATAACATACCAAGGAGCGAAAAAAGACGGGTTATATTCTGTCAAACCAGAGATTGAGAGAGGACTCGCACCAACACGAGAACTACTTCGCCGCAAATATGGTGGTGCAGCAGCTAAAGGACAGATCAAAGGATTCATGCAAGGACGTGGTACAGAACCTGTTCTACCTACAACTTCTGAGCCGGGGCAGACAGCAGGAATGCGTGGTCGAACCCTTGGCGGATTTCGTGGAAGAACTCAAAAAGAGATAGATGCCGCATGGGACGATTTCATGAGAAAGAGAGAACAAACAAGTCCAGAACAAATAAGCTTTAAAGAATGGCTCTCTTTTCTAGAATCTTTTTTTTTTGAAGGATTAGAGCTACTAAAAGAAGATCCAAACGAAGTCTCAAGAAACCCTATTACGGGAAGGCCTAAACTCAAAGCTATAGATTCGTTTGCTGTTACGTTCATATTGTTCAAAGACTACTCAGTTTATGCACCAACTGTGAAAGGTGCATTTCATGATGATTTATGTCATTGGTTAGCTTTTAAAGTAATAGCAAACTCATATCCTGGTGGTGAAGAACATCTCACAAACTTTGAAAAAGCGAATCCTTGGACAGGTGCTGCTAGAGAAGTAGGAAGAATGGGGCCAGGAACAATTAAAACAATAAGAAAAGTAACAGATGAACTTGAATGGACAGACGGTAGAAGTTCATTACTTCGTGTTAATCCCGAAGTTATTCTAGGTCGCTTATGGTTGGACCACAGAGTTGTTAGTTTCTGGAACTATTGGCCTTATGTTACAAAAGCATCAGAAAGAATATTGCAATTTGTATCTATGTTCGATGATCCTAGCAAATTTGAGTACGACATCAGAAATATGCCAGCAACATACGAAGACATAGAAAAAAAGAAACCAGTACCTTCCTCTAGAAGCGTAGAAGCCTAGTCTTCTAGTTCGACCTTTCTAACATCCTTGTTTTTAAGAAGTAAATCAATGAGTGATGCTAAACTTTTTCTAGTAGAAAGCTTTACTTCATAAGTTGAATCGCTCTTTTGCTCAACCGAAACGACATGGTCTCCACCATCTGTTACAATCTTTGAAACTGTGTCAGGGTCTGAGTTGTTGGCGTGTAAAACAACTGTGACGTTCTGTGTGGACAACTTGTTGTAAGTCATTAATCCACTTATTCCCACAAATAGAATAGCAACAGATAGGTAAGAAGCAGCTTTTAGCCAGCTTTTTCTTGGGGAAACTATTGTGCCCATATCTACAACCATTCCATCTCCTAAAGAACCGTTTCTTTGGAGCGACTTTAGATACTCAGGGAGATCCTCAAGAGGCATTGGGCCTTTCATATGATCCTTTCTACTTGTTATTTATGAACAAACAACAGTTTTATTTAAAATTTACCGAACGGGAAATTTATCACAAAATTTGTCAATATTAATTAAAAAATTCCCGTGCAGGAAAATTTAGTAACATCATATTGGAAAAATCCCGTACAGGAAGATTTTATAGCAACAAAAAATACATAAAGCTGCTTATCCATGATATTATTGTTATAATTGTAGTAAGTGAAAATACCCAATAAGCATCTACACCATTGTTTAAACGAAATGTTTTCACTAAAGCAGCAAAAAGAAACAAAGTAGCAATCAAAACAACAAGAGAAACAGAGACCGATAGCACAAAGCTACCAATAATTTTAACTAAAGTAATCATTCAATAAGGCCCTGTGTCTTCTGTTAGCTCGTCATAATGAAGGTTGTTTTCGAAATATTCCTCAGATTGCTCTACAATCTTAGGATAACGAGGCTCCTGCTCCTTGGGGTAAAAGATATCTATAGTAATAAAGAACATACCCAAGAATGTAACCAGTAATATTGAGCCTACTAAAATAAGACCAGCACTCATTCATCACACTCGGAACACAAGCCCATTATTTTAGCCCAAAAAGTGCATTTAGGAGGCTTCTCAATACTCCAACATCCGCAACATTTCTTTTCATCAATATAAGACCTGTTTGAAGCTTCAACAGACCGCTCAAAAGCTTTGACTACCTCTTCTTCGGTTAAGAGAAGGTCTAGGCACCTATCATCTTTATTAATTGTTGTATGGTATAACATGAATTATCCTTTCTAATCTATTAAAGTAAGTTTAAAGCTTTTATTGATCGTTAAAAACCTCTTTTGGGGGAAATGGGTCCAAGTTCTTAAACTCTAAGCAAATAGACCTACCGCCTCTAGCCTCACTCATAAATCTACTAAACAGTAGACCTTCTTTCACAGGGTCAACCGTAGTTATGCCCAAGCAGTAACAAGTTAAAGCACCCGCTGCAGAGCCTCTAGCAGGCCCTACAGCCTGACTTCCATCTCCCCAGCCCAAAAGACTCCTACAAACTCTTCTGGCTTCGTCGGTCATTTTCTTTTGTATAAGGAAGTAGCTAGAAAAACCCTTTCTAGTTATTAAGGAGTATTCTTCTTTAATCCTGCCTAGGTATTCTTTGGTTCTAGGAAGGTTCTTTTCAGCAAAACCCTTCATTATCTCTTCTTTTAGTATATCATCAGCATCAGGAAGCACAGGCAACTTAAGGCTACGGTCTAATTGAACACCTTTTGCTTTGTTGCATATGGTAACGGTGTTCTTTTTTGCTTGTTGAAAGAGTTCGTATGGAATCGTGTCGGAATATTCTTCTTGCCACTTTTTATTTAGCTCTTCTTCGCTCTTCATCCAAAGGTTAGCATCCTGAAGCTCGAAGAAATCTTGCATATTGTCTTCAGCCATAGCTCGCTGAATGTCTTGAACGGTCCTATTTGTTTGAACCATCAACATAAGCCTCTGGAACTTGCTGTCTTCTTGATTGCAGTAATGACAGTCGTTGGTTAAAATCAAAGGAAGCTTATACTTTTCATGGGCCTTAATTATAAAAGCGTCATAGGGTTTTTGTTTCTTAAAGTCTAAGAGCATTATCTCTAAGAAATAATGACTCCTACCAAACATTTCAATATAACGCTCTATAACAGCATTAGCGGCGTCTTCACCGTGTCTGTCAAAAGCCCTGCCTACTTCACTGTTATAACAACAGCTAGTAAAGAACAGACCTTCTTTGTGCTTTAAAAGCTGATCGTAATTGACTCTAGGCTTTCTATAAAAGCCTTTAGTCCATCCCCAGCTGGTTAAGCGAACAAGGTTTTTATAACCAACGTCGCTGTAAGCTATTGCTAAAAGGTGAGCACTAGCCTTGATGTCCTTTTTTTCTTCTTCGTTTAAATCTGCAGTGAACTTCTGCATATCCTCCAAACAGCTAGACTCTGGCTGGAGCGGGTTCACATAGAGTTCTGCTGCGAATATATAGGAAAGGGTGTCTTTTCCCTTTTTTTCATTTATTTTTTCGCAAGCACGAATTTGTCTAGGGACCGCTCCCAGCATACCGTGATCACTCACGGTAAGAAATTTCTGATTTATTTGAGTTGCTCTTTGGGCAAATTCCTCTACCATGCCGAAGCCATCGAGTAATGAAAAATCCGTATGGAGATGCAAATGTTCAAAGCCAACAATTTCGCAGTTTTTCATTTACTATCTCCCTTCTAGGAAGATCATTTTACTAAAAGAAAGAGCCCTTGACAAGAGGCGAGAGCAATCTTATCAAGGGCTTCGGTCTTACCGAACACTGAGCAACATGCTTCTTGTGCAGTTTGTGTTAGAACGCGTAACTTATAAAAAGCTAAAGTAGTATTCTTTAGAGACTAATACCAATTGTCTAAATTAGTTATAGAAAAGAAAGAGCCCTTGACAAGAGGCGAGAGCAATCTTATCAAGGGCTTCGGAATTTCCGAACACTGGATCTTATGCTTCTTGTGCAGTTTGTGTAAAAACGCGTAACTTGTAAAAAGCTAAAGTAGTATTCTTTAAAGACTAATACTAATTGTCTAATTTCTATGCTTAAGTATATTAGCATTATAAGCTAAATACTTAAAGTAAGTTTCATATAGACCGTCGAACCAAATACTCTTCCCTATATTTTCTATATTTTTTGCAGCGTTCTCGTCCCTATAGATATGGGCATTGCACTTTTGACAATCAAACTCTCTTACCCCAAGGGGAATTTTTCCAGCAACGTAATTACAAATGCTGCACAGCTGCGTTGTGTATGGAGTAGGGACCAAAACAAATGGAATTCTTTCTTTTTCACACAATCTTACCAGCAAAAGTATAATTTTGTCTTGCCCAAATGAACCGTTCTTTTTTCCACTTTTTAAATTATCAATACAGATGCAAAGCTTATTCTTTTTGCAGTAGTCAGCAATTTCTCTTACTAAAGGAAAATATAGCTTTTCAAGTCGTTTATGGATTGACTTTACTTGCCCTCTAACTTTAAACCCAATCTTATTTAATTGTCTTAGCTGCTCTTCCAATGATTGAATTTCACTATCTAGTTCAGACTTCATTATAACTTTGGTTAGAACCCCTAGATATGAAATCTCTCTAGAAAAGGTCAAAAAAGAATTACCACTCTTATTAATATCGAAGCCTAAAAAGTCCTCAGGACTATAGAGCCATTTATTAGTGAACCTAGCCATGACATGAAAAATGACTTTGTTTTTTAGTATTTGAAGATTTCCACCATTTTCAAAGCTCACAAAATTCAAAATTTTATTCTCTTCTTGAGCACTTAGCTTATACCCTCTCCTGTAAACACTAAACTTAGAACTAAACGATTCTTTAAACCCAAAAGGAAATATAGAAATGCGTTTGTTTTTTTTATCCAAAGAAACCTGAGAAGCGTGCAAGCGAATACATTTATCAGAAGGGTACGGAAACCTAATATTCTTTATGTCTTTCCTCTTACATCCCTTGAATCTTTTAATTATGGCCTGAGAAGCTTCGTAAACAGGTTTAAGGAAACCACGCTTAGGTGCTGTCATCTCTTCGGGGGTCTTAGTTTTGCCATTTTGCATGGTTTGACAAGGAAAGTTTAAATCAGAAAAAAAACTAGTGAATCCAAGACCGCCTTCAGAGACGGGTCTACATATTTTTTCGGGAAAACTCTTATCGTAAACTAATATCTTTGTTAAAGGAATTTTTCCTTTTTCAACTAAGTTATACAAAGATCGACAAATCTTTTTTTGATATTTTATTATAACATTAAAGACCCTACAGTTGATGGACTCTATGCTGGCTTCCAGCAATAACTTTACATCCCGTAATACTTCAAATTGAGTTTTTCTATTTTTATTGTATTCGCTTTGCTTTGGCGAAGGCATCCAGCCTTTCTTCTTTTTATCAAATTTATACAAAAGATCCTCGTCCACTACATAATATCTACATTCGCTGTCTGTCAAACCAGACTTATCTTGAGTTCTTAAAATTTTATTCATTTTCTCCCCAACGCCTCACTCGAAAAATCTAAAAATTTTTTACCGTCTGACTCGTACAAACTATAGAAGTCTGAGTCTATATTGACTTCTAGTTCTTCACATTTTAAATCATAATCTTCGAAGGTTCCGTCTTCTTTGTAGATTCTAAAGAAGTATCTTTCTTCATCTCGTCCAAAAGGGGAATAAAGAATAAAACCTTTCACACCTTTTGCATTTTTTTCGTTCATATAAAAAACGGGACGAAGCACATAGCATCGTCCCGTTTAAAGTTTTGTAAAAAATTGATAAACTAGGATACTGAGGGGATATCAACAAAAGAGTCCAAGCTAGACGAGGGATTGATGGACTCACTCATTACCCCAAGGTCAGAGACAAGCTTTTCTTTAATCATCAAATTGTTTTTTTCTTTTTCCGTAATTTCGGCTTCCTTTTCCTTGTATCCAAGATGAACCATGTACACAAGGATTCCCATGCCAGACATCATGGCCACAGCCAAGCCACAAACGAATAAGGCAATATTATTCACTAAAGTACCTTCCGAGTGAGAGAATGCTAGGAACCCAGATTCCAACGAATATTGCTTGGCTCTCATTGCCGGAAAGGAACCAAATTCCAACGCTGAGGAGAAAGCTGAGGAACGCAGCTACAATAAAAAAGTACTTGCTTTTCACTTTTAATCCTTGGTTAGTGGTGAGTTTCTGCGGAACGTACCTATTGTACTCTAATTAATTCGAGGTGTCAACTGGCCGCGTTATCCACAGCTTCTTTTAATTTTTTTTCTACATTACCTATTGTCTTGGCAACGGCAACACTAACGGCATAATCTTTTTTATATGCGGCTAAGGCATCAAGTATCTTCCAAACTTCTTGTTGATTCAGATCTATATTCATCGCTTCTTCCTTTCTTTTTCCTTGGAAAGTAGTTCCCAATTATCTTCTATCAGCTCCCTACACGATTGCGTCCATTCCTTAACCATTATTTCTTTCTTGACCATAAACTTTTCTATATCACTTTTGTAGATTCTAACAGCAGGATCATTAGGAGAGAATCTATCGTATATTTTGTGAGGATATTTTCTATACAACTCTTCGCAAATGCTAGTTGAATATGTATAGAAAACAAACCTTTTAGGAACAACTATGTAAGCGTTTTGCCTAAAGCAGGACCTTAAAGAGCTAGCTTTGAAGGTCATAAAGTTTTCAACAAACTCTGGTATGGTTTTGATCTCTATCTTTCTTTGATTCTCTCCAAACACAAAAATATTATCTACGTTGTCATTTTCTAGGTTACCATGAACGACGTTTCCGTCATTATCTACCCCATACTCTATCTTCTCACAGACCTTGTTTGTTTTTTCTTGAAAATAATTCTGTAGTATCTCGGCCCAAACCCGCTGTTTGGCAGTATCGAGTGCTATATCGAGGGCAAATTGCTCGTCTGTTCTGTTGTCTTTTCGAGTTACATAGCTCATAGAACACCTCAAAAATTTGATATAATTAGTTCTTTGCCAACTCTCTTGGTCTTGCTCTGTGCATCAGCACTAGACGTTCCACAATAGGTCCAGCCCTCTGATCTTGAATGAGAGGTTCCTAAACCTCTGCCGAAGTTGAAGCCTTTGTACAGCTTTCTTATAAACGGATTGTCATCGTAACTCAAGACAATTTTGTGTTTACAATTTTTTATATCTTCACATAGTTTCCTGTGATCTTCCATTTCAAAATTATGTCTGTAGAGCCTTGAATTCTTATCGAGCTTTGTGTTTAAATAATAAGGAGGATCAATATAAATCAATACATCGTCACCATCCTCATTCAACAGATCAGAATAGCTTGTGCTAGACACCCTAGCTTCTTTTAGAACACCGGCTGCTTTCTCAAGCTTGTTTGTATTAATTATGTTCCAGCCGGTAGGATTAGAAAAGTAGAGCCGAGACCTTATTGTGTAATTAACACGGCCTCCCCAGACTGTTCTATTGATAAAAAAATACTTTAAGTCTTTATCGTAATCGTCTGTGTCTATCATTCTATTGAAAGTCTCTTTAAGGTCTCCAGAAAGACTTCTACATCTAGTCATAAAGCCTTGTGGGTCGTCTTTTAAAGACTGGTATACAGACATCAGATTATCATCAACATCGTTAATCCACCTCCGCTTATCAAGAGGAATATGGAAAAAGAGACCTCCTCCACCAACCATGGGTTCCCTGTATTCTGAATAACTCTTAGGAAACCTTTTTAATATCTTTTCACGTACAGACTTCTTGCTTTTTCCGCCTGGATAACGAAATATCATAATAAAGCCTTAAAAAGAATCGGGGCGAGAAGATTCGAACTTCCGGCCTCCTGGTCCCAAACCAGGCGCTCTAACCAGACTGAGCTACGCCCCGGACATTATTTCCTATAATACCTATTTGTCACACCATCCCAATCACCTTCTAGAATCTCATAAATAAAGGCATTAAAAACTTCATACAAGAATGGCAGTAAAATTAAAAAGAAAAAAAAGAATGTAAAAAAAGACACAATCTTAGGTGGCAAAGACATAAAGAAAAACGGCAGAGAAACATGGAATAGCAGTAAAAAAAGAAGAAGGGTAATCTTGGAGCGTCTGTTGCTCTTGCTCCAACGGTCTAGTTCAGGATTTCTGCTCATCAAACAATCCTTCTTCTATCCATTTTAACGTTTCAAGAATGATAATCAGATCTTTTTCTTTGAGATTCTTTTCGAAGGGAACAAAAGACCAGCCACTTGATTCTAGAAAGAAGTAACCATACTCTGATCGATAATGGGACTGGCTCATCTTGACCAGAGGAAGAGTGTTGCTCACCTTTCTAAGACCTCTATCAGCTCACCAAAAGTCTCAATTTCTATAACCTCATCTTGAGGCAAAGAACGACCAAGTTCTTTTTCTATCTCAAACAAGAGCTCGATTTTGCTAAGACTATCTTCTACAATCTCTGAGATTGTAGTTTGATTGGTTACCTCAACTCCATATCTATCAAGAACTAATTTTTTAATCTTTTCTTCCACAGTTAGTTACCTAAGATATCTTCTACTTGAGGACTTGATATGTCGCCGCATTTGACAAGAGAAGAAAAGGTTTCAAAAACACGTTGGCATCTCATTTCATGAAGCTGTGAAAGGCCGCTTAAAGCGTCACAAATCTGTTCTTCTGAGAAGCTCTTAGATGTTATGGATTCAACTAAAAGGTCTATATCGTCTTTTGTGTTCCAACAAGCCTGAATCTGGTCTTCTAAATCAAAACGATTCATTTTGAACTCCTTGTTCAGAACATTTTATTTAAAACTGTCTGTGAGTCAAGCTTCTTCTTGCTTTTGTTTAAAAGCTTCAAAGTCTTGCTCGGCCTGTTTTGCCTCATCTTCCAAAACTTTTAATTCATTTTGGATCTTCTCGTAAAATGTCTTGAGTTCAAGTTTCTTGGCCTTTTTAGACTCAAAAATCTTAGCTATTTTCTGTGAAAACTCGACAAACTCTTCGGTAAGAAGATATTCATTTTTTTCTGTTTTCTTTTCCATTTTAATCAATCACCTTTTAGGTGCTCCTCCCTAGAAATTACTTCAACATCACGCTCTATGTCTGTTCCATAACAGCAATAGACCTTTTCATTCCCGTCAACATCTTTGGTTGATAAGAAAACGTCTTTTCCCCAAATAGCTCTTAGAGCAACCAAGACATCAGAAACATACGGCTCATAAAGAGTTCTACCATCATAGGTGTGCTCTAACATCATGGCTCCCTTGCCACGATAATTTGGCTCAGTCAATCTAATTTCAGGCAAACCACCGTTTATGTGTCTTCTCATAAGAAGACGTTTTATTTCTTTGTAGTCTCTGCTTTCTAGTCTGAATTCTCCGTTAGGGTAATGGACCCAATGGAAGTATTCTTGTTTTCGGCAAAACTCCTCTGTAAAGAATTCATGTATCAAAGTAAGATCATCATAATACTTTCTTACTTCAAATATCTTTTCTTTACCAAGGTTTGTCTTTAAGTCCCAATTTTCTTTTTGGTGAAGATCCTTGCAGTCCTCCCACTCTGTGCCGAACCTGCCTTTGTCCCAACGTTCCCTAATATCTGAGAGAAGGTAGTATCCCAGCTTATATGGATTTGTAGAATACTTGCCACCTAGGACGCCCATCTTGTGATCGGAGTATTCTATAATTCCACAATCATGCCCTTTTTGGCCTAAGGAAACAAAGCCTTGCTCAGCCATAATAACGCTATCCGTCATGCTGGCCCAGCCTTCGTTCAAAACCTTGGTTTGCCTCTGAGGATAGAAGTATAAGGCCTCATCATACAACATAGAGATTATGTCCGCTTGCCAAGGCTTGAGAGGAGCATTGTCTCTAAGATATCCTAGAATATTCTTAGTAGGTTCCTTAAAGACACCCAGCTCATCAGCTATGTCTTCTTCTTGAACGCGTTCATTCTCTCTATCTTTAAATTCCTTTGTATTAATAAAAGGATCCATGTACATGCGATCCTTTCCAACAGTCAACCTTCTAGGGTGACGATACTTTCTTTGATCTGTGACTATCACATCTTTAGAGATTTTTTCTGCCCATGCTTCGGAACCATCTATTAAGGTCTCAAGCCTCATTACCCAGTCTAAGAATTCAATTACTCTTTCTTTGCCCCAGCGGGCAATATAGTTCCTAATTCTAGTGCCGTGATTTGCCATCTTGTTCAACATGTTGGTGTCGGTGGCACTAAAATGAATGTTATTCTTAAAAAAGTCATTATGACCAGTAGCATGTGCAATTACGGTCAAATGATCCAAAAGAGTGTTGCTACTAAGGCAATATATGTAGCAGGGATTAACATTTATGACCATTTCATAAATTTTATGCATCCCAAACTCATAACCTCTCTGGAGCTCCTCGTACTCCATGCCAAAGGACCAGTGAGGAAACCGAACCGGAAAACCGTTATATGCAGCAATTTCGCTGATTTCATCATAAGTAAGCAGCTGAACTACTGTTGGATAAAAATCTAGTCCCCAATCCCTGCAAGCCTGAAGTATCTTGGGGGCTAACTCTTTGAGTTCTTTAGAAAGCTGTACTCCAGGTACAGTGCTGTCCCCTAACAAAATAGGAGAACCGTGCATGAATTTGTTTGACATATTATTCTTCGCTTAAGCTTGCGGACTCCTCATCGGGGACTTCAACGTTTCCAAGAAGTTTCTTTATGGCGGTAATAATTTGCTTATTACGATCTTCTTCACTAAGCCCAGAGGACCAGTGAGTACCACCTTCGCCTATAGAAACGGTTCTTACATATTCCCTGTCCAAAGTGCCATTTCTTATGGCATCATCAACAAAGCTTTTTACACTATTGCCCTGCATAGTGGATAGTATTTGGGTAATGCCTGTGAAGTTGACAACATTTGGCGTAAACTCTTGTGCAAGGGTAGATACAAACAAAGAGTTGTCATCATCCCAATTCTCACCATCAGTAAAATAAAACACATAAATGTTCCATTTGTTCGGTGGATAGCGGTTTTCAAATTGCTTTGAAATAAACTTTAAAGCGCTGCTACAGGTGGTGCCACCACCAAAGCGATACTTATAAAACTTCTCTTCGTCTACTTCCATAGCAGCAGAATCATGCCAGACATAAAGCCTGTCTACTCTGGTATAGAATCTTCTAATCCATGTATCGATCCACCAACACATATCAGATACTATGTCGCACTTAGTTGCATCCATACTTCCAGAACCGTCTCTGGCAAACACTATCAGTGCGTTACTCGATGGAATTTTTATTTCGTTATATTGTCTGTATCTTTTGTCTTCGTTGATTGGTTTTAATATTCTTATAGGGTCTTTTAAGCCCGGAACATGAGAAAGGTTGTTCAAAGTCCCCTCTGCAGCCTGCCTCTTGAGGGTCTGCATAAGAGTTCGTCTGTTGTGCCTGAGTGACTCTGGTCCAACTAAGGATATATTGTTATACTTTACCTTTATCTCATCATACGTTTCATTGGGCTTCTGCTTTAAGTTGGGCAACTTAAGTTCGTCCTGCATGAACTTAAGGACATCCTCTAAATCAAGGTTTATGGTTATACCTTCGGCATCCCCTTGCCCAGCACTATTTCCTTTTCCCGGCTTAGGGTCTTTGCCAATAACGTCTCCGTCTTTTCCAGCACCTCTTCCTACGCCCTCGCCGCTGTCTCCGAAGACAATGTGAGGTATATCTATTTTAGGAATAGTTATGGAGACTTTGCCATTCTTACCACGGTTACGTACTATTTGGCCGCTCTTAATGAATTTTTTAAGAGCCTTTCTAATACGTCCGGATACAACATCTCTAAAGTCTTTATGGTCTTCTTCTATACGACGAGGAATGGTACACCTCCTTAACTAGGTGGGAAAGGTTAGCTCTATACGAAATGTTTCATCGTTTATTTCGCAAGAGAAATCAGCTAATTGCATTGATAAGAGAAAGCTTCTTTGTTCACGATTCAAACTCTTGAGTAGATCCTCAAGTGTTCCATCTGAACTCCAAACCTCCATCCCAACATCGTCAATTGCCCTGAGGAGCTTTTTCTTTTTAACAGAACTTAGCCAATGATTGTTCATCTCAGTCCTCCGACTCGGCTAAGTCCCCCCTAGCAAATATACCGCCAACAAAGTCCAAAACGTCTGTAGCAGAACGCTCGTTATAGCCATACTGCTTTATGAGTCTTGTTTTTATTGCGTCGATCTTTTCTTGGATGTCTTTGTCTACAACTGTGGCACCGCTAACATTTAGTGCGGACAACTTGATGGTATCCTTTACATCCTCGAAAAGTTTGGCCTCAAGAGCCTTCTTAAGCTTAGGATTTGAATCCCATCTAAACTGCTTGTTCTTATGAGCTAGATCACCGATAAAAGCAGCAATCTGGCGTCTAAAGTCTTCAGCACCAGTTTCTGGTATCTGAATCTTTTCTTCTATCTGCCTCATAAGCCTTTCATCCGGCTTGCGGTCTTGACCCGTGATCGGATCCTTGATCTTAGACTTATTAATATAAGCCATGACATTGTCGATATAATTAGTACAAAGTCTAATAATTGCATCTTCGTCTCCGACCAGTGCCTTTTGCACCTCAGCTTTAAGTATTTCTGTTAGCTTCTTGAGAGCTAGATCTACACAAGAAATATATCTACCTACTTGCTCCTTGTTTGTTAAAAGGGAGCAATTGTCTAGGCCCTCTTTCAACTCGTTAAGAACCATGAACATATTGACATATTCATGATTGTTAGCCAAGCAATTAGATATTTTGTCCTGTAGGTATCTGACAGACACACCGCCAGACATACCCTCTTCAGGATACTTATCTCTCATTTCTTTTACAGAGTCTTCTGTCCAACCAGGCAGTAGTCTTCCATCATACAATTCTGCTTTTTCTACTAGTGTGATCTTTCCGTCTTTATCGTCATGAAGTCTAGTGAGAACAGAGAAGAGAGCAGCGATTTCCAAAGTGTGTGGAGCTATATGTTGTTTGACCTTTTCAGAACCATAATCTTTTTCAAGAATCTTTAGTTCTTCTGACCAACGTAAAGTATATGGAACGTCTATCTTTGTGGTTCTGTCCCTAAAAGCTTCCATATACTGATTGCTCTTTAGCTTTTGAAACTCTGGATCGTTCGTATGAGCGATAATAGCCTCATCGATTGATACCTGAGAGAACTTCTTTGGCTTAATTGATTGTTCTTGGCTTGCACCAAGAAGATCATATAAGAACGCTGTGTCGAGCTTCAAAACCTCGATAAATTCAATCAGGCCTCTATTCCCAGCACAAAATTCACCATCAAAAGAAAATGCTCTTGGATCAGAATCCGAACCAAAGTTACCAATCTGACGGAAGTTTATATCTCCAGTTAGCTCAGTCGAATCCTGATTCTTCTCGTCCTTTGGTTGGAAGGTTGCTATTCCGCAACGGTCTGATTCGCTGTAAACCTTCCTTACAACTCTGATGTGATTTTCTAAAACTTTTTCTAAATCTCCATCATACTTCTTAAGTAGTGCATTCATGAACTTCTTGCACAATGGGTCAAGCTCGTCATTGCACTTGAGAGTGTAAGTATCAGACCTTTTATCATCTGATAGGGACTCTTCATATATTTCATTAATTTTCTTTACAAATGGAAGTCTCACTTCCAGTGGTAATAGCTTGAGAGGCTGCTCGTGCATGGGGCATTCGCAGGTTGTATCATTATAAATACCATCTGCACCTGTGGGTAGATTTACCCATTTAAAGGAATACCAAGCACCGTTATCGGTCTTAGAGAACCTTTCAAGACCTCTCTTTATTAGTCTGCATATTGTTGACTTAGAGCTTCCCACTGGGCCGTGAAGCAAAAGGATTCTTCGCTCTGTGCCGTACCCACCAGCGGCTCCCTTGATAAACTTTACTAGAGCATCCTTCATAGGAGTCAAGCCGACAATTGGTAGATCACAGTCGTCAAAAAAGTTATAGTGAACATAGGTCTTTCTATATTCTTCGACAGTCTTGCTGCCCTTCTCCATTATCATTTCATAAATATTCTGCCATGAGTTTCTAAGCAGAGAAGGCTTTTGCTTGACCAAGTCCAAATATTCACTGAAACTCATTTCAGTGTTTAATGTTTGAAACTGTTCTTTGTTGAAACTGTTGATGATTTCTTTTAGCGTGTCAGTCATATTGTCCTCCGGTACCAACTAATTATAGGAATAAAAAGATCTAGATCAAGAACCAATATCGAAAATTTAATTTCCGTCCCAGGATTCGTTTTTGTTTAAATCATTAATTTCATTATAGGGGGCATTGGGCGATTTTGAAGCGATCTCTGCTTTTTTACGCTGCTCGATTACAGATGGCAAGTTATGCTTAAACCTGTAGTCATGCCCTGAATTCTCACTATTCCACCTGTCTGTGCCAACAGGGTTGGAAAAATTGAAGTTGCAAGCGGAAGCTAATTTTTCTTTTTTATCTGAGCCGCATTTTGGGCAAATGACAGAGGGATACCCTCCTGTTTCATCGTAGCTCGTAAATTCATCAAAAATAATATTGCAACTAAGGCACTGAAAGTCATAGATTGGAATAAATCACCTATTTTTCTTCTTGTTCTAACTCCAACAAAAGATTTAGTTTTTTGTAAACCTTTTCTATATGATTTAATCTAGTATTTAAAGAATAAAATTTCCACAAGAAGGAACCTTTTGAAAGATCTATGGCATTGAGTAGCAATTTATACTTGAGTTTCTGTGATGTCTCTCTAAATTTGGCCTCGTAAAGAACCATTTCTTCTTCCAATATTCCTTTATACTCCTCAGGTGTAATTAAATACTCTTGAGAGTCGGAGTTGAGAAACCTTTCTACTTCCTCTCTATCTGGATCTTCGTCATCAAAATCAAACCTTCTCATTGTAAAACTCCTCCTGAAATCGTTTGGAACAACTTTAGACTAGCATTCCACAAGCTTTCAATTTTTCTTTCGTTTAAAGACATACCTTGTTTAGAAAACTTTTTCACAAACAAAAAATACAAAGGACATTCTTCCTTATGTATCCAATCGGCCGTGATAAAATGGCCCCAACCTCTTTTGTATGAACAAAAAGAAGATGGATCATCGGAAGAGGCTTTTGAAACTAAATCCGTATCATTCAGATAGAGCAAATCACCTTCTTTTATAGTGCCTGTATCAAACCCAGATTCTTCAAAATCTCTAACACACATACAATATGGAGGAACAATCACAGTTGGTCTAAGCTCTATAGTTTCCTCACAGGATGAACCGTTGTACATTTTAAATTGTATTCCAATCTTTTTAGTCCATAAAAACATAGTGCCAGAAACGTTGTTCCTTTTACAAACAATGTTTACCTTGGCATCAGGTAAATTTTGGTTAATCGAATACCAACATAAATAAGACATCCAATTGTGACCAGGCAAATAGTCACAGGATATAGTTATGTTCAATCCTTCACCCAAATAAGAAATCATAAAATAATAGAGTTATTTTATTTTTCTTTTAGGAATAAAAGGCTTAGCAGGCTTTATAGATGTAGACATAAGCCTACCTGGCGTGTGTCCTCTCTTAATTCCGTACAGCCATTCTTTAAAGGCCAGAACGACCATTTTGGGCTGCCATTTGGGACTTCTTAAGATCATCCTGCTTTCTCTTTAACGAAGAGGATATTTCTCCCTTGATAGAATCCATATCAGGCCTTAGGCCTTTTGGGGTCGCTCCTTTTAATTTGGGATCGTTCATTACAGATTTAGCTATTATATCTGGGTTTGGGTTGTTGCCAGAAGAGGCTAAAGCCTGTGCAACAGAAGCAGTTTTTTGGGAATCATATTTGGCGTAAAGGTCATTTTCGACCACGCCCTTTTTAGCCAGCCATTCTGTGAATGAAATCATTACAAACCTCCGTATGTAAACATATATAGTACTAAGGATTCATATTATGAGACTAAATTTTAAAGAATGGATGTTAACGGAGGAGACCGCGAGCACGCTCCTAACGCCAAACCCAACAAAACAAAACGATCCAAAATACGACTTTTTGGTTGTACTTAACGCAAAAGAAATATATCAGGTTCTTAAAAAATATGGATTTAGGTTTTACAAGCCAGATCTCAGCTGGAGCCTACCTAGGTTTGCATATGAAAAGCTAGATGACAATGCAAAAAATGAGCTAAAAAGCGTAGGGGTAGAAATAGATCTGTTCAATATGGATAGACAAGCAGCCATTTCACAGGGACAAGCTAAAAAAGCACAGGCAGTTTCTGATAGAGAAAAACAAGCCCAGCAAGCACAAGCAGATGCAGAAAACAGAAAAACTTTAGACTATACAGGAAGTAAAGTTGATCAGTTAATAAAAGGAGAATTAGAAGCAGTAAAAGAACTAAGTAAAAAAGAGGATAACGAAAAAGTAGAGCAAATGCTTGATACAATAATTCATCAAGTAGCCAACATGGTAGATGAAGCCAAAAAAAGTAAAATAATAAAAGACTTTTTAGAAATGGCAAGCAGGCTTTATCAGTACTCTGCTAGAAATCAGTGGCTAATTTACGCACAAAACCCAGAAGCAACAGATGTACAAAGCAAAACAAAATGGCTAGAACTTGGCAGACAAGTAACTCCAGAAGGAGAAAAAAACGCCATGATAATATTCAGGCCAGTAGGCGTAAGACAAAGAATAGTGAAATCAAAAGAAATAGACAAGGCAACTGGGGAAGAAAAAGAGATAAAGAAAAGAGTACAATTTGGAATTCCGAAAAGTTACGCAGTTGAATACGTCTATGACATATCTGACACGATAGAAAAAGCTGGTGCCAAATCTGTTTATAAACCACACTCGTGGAGACAAGACAGCAACGAGCCTGTAGAAGAATTGGGAGGAATAATTGCTGGCGTTCTAAAGTACGCCGAAGACAATCAAATACCTGTAGAGTTTAAAGATCTTAACTACGGACTTGGAGGATATGCTACTAAGCACGGAGTAACAATAAACAGTAAGTTTGATGGAATCAATAAAGCGTCAACCCTAATTCACGAAATAGCACACAAAATGATGCACTTCGTAGGAAAGAAAACAGATATAACAAGATCAGAAGCAGAACACGACGCAGAGACAGTCGCCTTCACAGTTCTGAAGTTCTTTGGCTTTGAAAGCAAAGACTCACCAGTCTACCTTTCATTGTGGGGAGGAACAAAAGAAAAGATCAAGTTACGCTCTAAGGGAATCAAAGAAACAGTGTCTTTGTTAATTAGGGCAATACAAGAGTACTATAAATCAGAAGGAATCCAACAGACCGTATGATAGACTTTAAAGAATGGAGAAAAAAAGAAGCAACGGTAGAAGTTGGACAGTATAAAATAATACTCCAAGACATAGGGAACGGAAGAATCTTATTGTCAGCAAGTTCGTCAGAGCAGATGATAGACAGTAAAAAAGAAGTAAAACAGGTAATAGATTTAACGGAGTTAAACAAACCAATAATGACAGGACTAGCTCTGTCCGCTCCGCTCATCGAGCCATACAACAGTAGAAACAACAACTAGTCGTACTTTTCAACACCGTTTTCATCAAAATAATGTAAAACCCAGCCAGCGGTGGAAAAAAACTTTCTATCAACCTTTATAATGCCAGCATGAATTTTTCTGTGGCACAACGAGCAAACAGTGACAGTGTTGTGGTCTGTGTATTTACCGCCTTTATTGCCCTCTATTATACGATGCACGTCTAAAAGCTCATAAGTAGAACAATCACAGAACTTGCACTTTTTATCTATAAGCTTTTTTATTTTTTTATTTATAAGCTTATGCTTTTTCATTAAATAGAGCCGTTAATCTGATTGCACCATCCTTTAGATTTGCTGTGCGGCCATACAACCCATGACTTAGGCCTAACAACAGTATCAAACTGTCGCCAAATCTTGCAATATTTATCGGGGTCCCTTTTCATTACATTAATCTCATTAATATCAGCATCCTTCCTGAATATCTCTGTTCCATTTTCGTCTTTAAAAACAACAACCCAAAAATCGTAGTCATCTTCAGGAACTTGAGAATACTGAACGTCGATACAATGCTTAAAAACAAAAGAAAAACTATCCAGCCATTCCTCTTCAGATTGCGAAGGAGGATTTGGTGGGTACTTTTTATCTAAAGTGTATCTTTGAACACCTCTTTTTGAAAATAGAATACCTGCGTATTTTTCGTAGTCGCGTAAGGTTCTTTCCTTGCCAAAACCATAAGGACCATCATGCCCTTCTTGGGCCTCACCATCCATTCCAAATAACTTCCTGTTTATTAGATGACAAGCTTGGTTCTTTTTCCACCAAGACTTATCGTCATCCCAATGTTTAGTTCTTCCTTTTCTAGTATATTCATGCCAACAAACGATTTTGTGAGGGTGGAAAAGATCATAACCATGGGTATATGCTCTAGCAGCTATAGAAATTTCTTCGCCATGAAAGTAGTAGTCGGGGTTGTGCTGAACTTCTTTACAAAAAGCACCTAAAGTAAAACAGAAATGAGCCGAATAAAACCTAGCTGCAATCGGCTCAGTTAAAGATTCGTGTTGAGGTATTCCTTCTGGAAGAAAGAAAACAACCCCCTCTGGGGTGAATCTGTCAAAAACCATACGCCAAGGTTGTTGAACCCTGCCTTTGGGGTCATTATCTGGGTCAAAAGAAGAAACGTATCCGGTCAATAGAGGCTTCTTGTGCCCCTTTGCTTGTAGTTCCTTAACCATGTTGATAAGAATCTCATCCCAGTCCTTAACAAACCTCATATGAGAGTCTATTTGAAGAGTGTATGCTTCAGAACCGTATTGCTGTTGAACAAGATTTCTTGCCCAACACACACCCTTAGACTCGTTATGATCTATATCAACAATTTTAAATCTTGCATCATTCTCAAACTCAGATAAGTTGTCCCACGCATCTTCTTTACTATGCTGCCATGATATCCCAACAGAAAGGGCGTTGGGGTTTTTGGCCTGTTGGAGCATATCCTTTAGAGTAGGCACAAGTTGTGGGTCTCTATATGCGGCAATTTGGACAAATATAGTGTCCTTAGATAAACTTTTTTTAATAAATGAAGTCAAAGATTGCATATTAAAATAGCCTGTGTGTGGGTACAAGCTAATTAAGTAACAACATTATATTTTTGTACTGTGAAACTCTGTCTTTGTTTCTTTTAGGGCATTTTCTACAAATTCTATAATTCTACTATTCTCAGAATTCCTTGAGTCATGCCACTCTACCCAGAGTTTTTTTATGTTATTAGGCCAACCCAACTTAACCATACGCTCCAGAACCTTATATTCAGAATGTTCTATATCCATGAACAAATAGATTTCCTTATTTGGATCAAAGGACTTTATAAATGACAAAATATCAATTGATTCCACAATAACACTACCAAAGTAATTCCCATACCAACGTCCAGCGTCGGTCTCCTCCAACAAGGAACCTTGATTTTTGCCGTCTGTGCCGTATTGATTGAATATGGTTCGACCGTCTCTAATCCAAACAGCTTTTTTGTGCACCTTAACCCTACAGGAGGAAAAAGCACTAGAAAATTTCTCCGTATCCACTATAGGATTTGGCTCAAATACATGAACGTCCCAACTGGAGTCTATGTCCAGCTCATCTACTTTCTTTCGTAAAGAAGAACATTCATAAGAACCGCAGTCTATAAAAACGTTATTAGATTGATTGCCTTTCTTGTCATACAAATCAGGAGAATTTTGCTTTAGAATGTTAAAGTATGTTCTCCAGTCACATTTAATTAAATTGTACTTAGAAGGATCTTTACAATAGGTTATATCAAATATCTTTTCGTCGCTTCCAATGTATCCATTTTCTAAGCATTCATCTACTGTTGTTTTGAACTCCTGGGCGAGGTTGTCTATTAGGTTCGAGGGAGCCATAAAAGCAGTTCCTTGAATGAACCTGACTTGGGACAGAGCGTGCGACTCTTTGTTGTTGACAATTATATTTTTTGAGTGGCTAAAAAAAGTTACTTTTGAGTTGTCTAACTGATTAACCTTGTCCAAGGATGGCCAAATCTCACCCTTGTATTTACCTATATTATCTCTTAAACCACCAGCGTCCACCCACATTAGCAAGTCATTGTCAAAATATCTTTTATCCTTAACATCTTTCAAAAACTCTACTTTGTTAAACATAATAATGTTGTAGAGAGGACGAATCATCTCAGGAACGTCAGAGTGGGTCTTGTTTCTAAAGCCTTCTGAGTTCATCAAGTCAGAAAATTTATCATAATAGTGCTTGTAATAATAAAGCTGTTCGAGGGGCTCTTTAATTAAAACTGTATTTTCAAAAGAAGGATCAAACTCTTTTCTATATCCCTCAATTTCTTCTATGAACTTTTCTTCTGTGTAGATGACGATCTTGCAATTCAAAGAAAGTGTGTTTCTCATCCAATGGAGATAAGTGTCATAAGACAAACTAAAAGAACTCCATCCATCCCTCCCTATATCGTAGAGGGACATCACCAATACAGGACTATTTATAGCCATTCCCATGTGAACTTAGCTCCTTTATGATAAAGTGTACAATTAACATCACTTTCGATAAAGAAATTGTTGAACTCATCCATCATACTAGAAACTTTAAAGCCAGCTGATGCCAAGGATGTAGGAACAAATCCTTCGTGGTATCCGTAATAGCCTTCTTCATGAATCCTAAACAAATAATTCAAAGCTCTTTTGGAGAACCTAGTTATAGGGAAAAAGCACCCAAAGTGCCTGTGAACTGATTTGAATTTATCTCCAGGACCAGGACACCAACCCAACCAAGCACCACGGGAACCAAGCATCCTAGAATTAAGAACACTTACCCTAGGAAACTCAGAATATTCCTCTTTCTTAAAAGCTTGTATGGCCATAAAATCGTCATCCAAATAATTATAGGAATCTAAGAAGCCCTTGATATCTCCATCAAAAGAAATATCATCATCTAAGAACCAATAATAATCAAAGTTAGGATGGTTCAAATAGAACATTAGCATTCTATAGTGAGCATAAAAATACTTCGGGTTTTGATGGCTGCCCCACCTGTGACTTCTATCTATAGGCTTGTCGAAAGAATGCTTAGCAAAATCTTCATCGTTATATGAACAAACATTAGACTCATACTTCTCTGATACCTCTGTTGGGTCCTTGTTTGTTTGATTGTCAAACAAAACGTAAAAAGATTCGCCAAAATTTTTAGAAAACTTTTTAATTTGATTGTTACCATCGCCTTCTAACGTCCTATAGTATGAGCTAACAACATAGGTGCTGTTAACAGAGATGGACTTCTTTATTATTTTATCCCATATTGGGATTCTGTTGAATTGGTGAACCAGGTCATATCGTTTGCCATCGGCTGTTAAAACAAGATTATTTTCAATCTTAGGCAAACCATACTTTATATTGTTCTTGTATCCCCAAGCTTCAAAAAAATGGGAGGGACCAGAAACATGGCAATGCATAGCCCAAGCATCGTCTAAATTAAACTTCTTTAACCTGGGTATCTCGTCCTCTCCCACAAGAACGATAAGAGCCGCTTGGTCTTTTATATTGTGTGCGTCTGTGCTAACGTTTTCACACAAATCAATCATTTTTTCATAAAGGCTTATCATGGGAAGCCTTTTGCCCGCAATTATGCCAGAGTTTATTATTTCTTTAGGCCGACAGCTATCAACACTATTTGGAAAAAGGACCGAAACATTTTGATGGTTCCATGGACACTGATTAACGTTAACGCCCTCTCCTGAAACCCAAATATCGTAATTATCTATATCAAGCTTCTCAAAGGGATCGCCTTGAAAGAAGACATCAAAGACGTCAGTAGAAAGAACTAAGTCAGTATCAGATTTCTGGAGCCAACATTTAATGTGCTCCAGTCTTTTATGATTTATATGATAAGTGTCTTCTATTGTACAAGTTTCAAAATCAATTCCCAGCCTATCACACGCTAGCTTGTCCTCCTCGGACATATTTGCGACGAGGAGAACAATGTTCCCATCAGAATGATTTCTAAAGCTTTTGGACCAAAGCCTTATTTTTTCTTCGTGGTAGAATACGTTATTGCATAAACCTATCAAAGTCTTTTTCATAAAATATATATAGCTTTTATGGCTGTTGAATTTGATCAACAGCCATAAAAGCTAAAGAAAAGGCGAAAATTATATTTGAACGCCCTTATTAGGCAATACAATTCCACTACCAAACTGGCTGTTATAGCCATTTTTGATATCCGGGTCAGGATCTGCTATCAGCAAAACATGATTAAAGCTAATCGTGTATGTCTCATCATTAGAAAAAGGAACCAAAGGAATTGAACCGACTCCCTCTGATGTGACCATAAATCTCTGTGGCTTTTTCATAACAACCACCTTGCCCGAACTTTGATCAATAATCTCTATGTCTGCCACGACATCCTCGCCGGTAACTAATTTAACAACCTTAATCATATTCGCTTCCTTTCATTTTGAAGAAAAATGTTCTGCTTGCTCCGACTCTATCATCTTCCTTATCAAGTTAGTGGTAGAACAACCATCAACCATAGGAAAGACGAAAGCTTCTTTTACTATACCATACCCAACGATCTCGTTAAAGAGATATTCATTTCCTTTTACTAAAACATCAGGCTCAATAGCATGTATTAAATTAAAAGGATTATCCTCAGAAAAAGAAACCAAAAAGTCCACATCCTCTAAGGCAGAAAGGATCTCAATTCTATCATTCAAACACTGGATTGGTCTGTTGGGTTTTAATCTAGCAATGCTCGCGTCATCATTCAAAGCAACAACTAATTTATCGCCCTTAGATTTTGCGAATTTTAAGTTTTGTACATGGCCTTTATGAATTAAATCAAAACAACCATTTGTAAATACTAATTTAAAGTTTCTATTTCTTAGAAGCGATGGATCAGCAACATATTTACCACCTAAGAGATCCAAAGGCGTTATTGGGGAATTATATTTATTTTGAACATACAAGGAGCCAGCTTTCCAAGCTCTAGTTGCGGCATCTTTTATATTCATGCCTTCAAGAAGAGATAAAGTTAAGATAGCAGTAAAACAGTCCCCAGCTCCTATTACAGAGACAGCATCTATTGTGCGGCAGGGCTCAATTACTTCAACACCATCCTTGGAAACCACAGTAACGTCCTTGTCTGCGTTCGTGATTACGACATGGTCGCATTTAATTCTACTCTTTATCCAAATGCCAGCGTCTATAGGACTGCTTTTGCCTGAGACCTCAGAAGCTTCTTTAAGATTAGGCTTAAAAACTGTGCAGCCGTACCACTTGTCTATATCTTTAGATTTAGAATCAACAACGGTCATTATACTCTTAGGAGGATAACTTAAGTTTGAAGAAAAAACACCTTTATCATAATCAGAAAATATAACAGCATCAAAATTAGAGAGATTAGAAAAAAATTTTTTGTACAGCTCCATACTATGATTCTGTACATCGGACCCTAGACCGTAGTTCTCCTTTTCAACATCCCACCTATACGTTGGAAAGCCTTCGCTATAAAATCTACGTTTTATAGGAACCCCAGAATCAATTAGCCTACATAGATCCAGATTAATTGAATGGTCAGAAAAGCATCGCCTTGCATTTTCATCTATAAAAGAAACCAGCCAAGGATTAATGCATGGAAAATAACAAAACTGCCTAATTACGTTTGCTGCTCCACCTGGATAAGATATTGGAACAGCATCATGAGAGTGCATAGAAGGAATAGGGAATTCAGGAGATACACCCTTTACCTTTACTGAGTAATATTCGTCAATCATAGCGTCACCAAAGACGCCAACATTAAATGAATGTCTCATCTTAAACTTCTAGCTTTTCGTATAAACCCAACTTAGATGCTTTTGTAAGCCATTCTTGTTGTTCTCTTTTATTTTCACTATTAATCTGTGCTAGGTCTAGTCCCTTAATATCGGATAGAGTCTTTCTGATAGCTTCTACCTCTAGCTTAGTTAATTTTACACCTCCTCTATTGGGGTGATAGTCTTCCCACGCCTCAACAGATAAAGGCACAATAGGTCTAATCAAATCCAGCATAGCGTCCGCAAATACTCTTATTTCATATTGAGCATGTGAGTCGCAACGCAACGCCAAAAAATGAAACAAGTTATGCAAGTCAATCTTCCAATACCATTCGGTATAAAGGTTGATAGGCAAGGATATTCTAGCAAGCTCTCGACTAACTCCCTTCTCTAAGAATTCTTCATATTTAGAGTAAGCAGAGTCACAAGCGGAAGACAAATAATCAGAGAACTGCTGGCTTGTTGTATTGTCAAGCTTAGCATCTCCTCCTTGTTTGTTAACAGAGGACTGTTGGCGAGCAGTGTCTGGTATAAAGAATTCATCCTTTAAAATAGAATACCTGCCGCTGTACTCGTTAACGTTGGCTGTTCGATGTCTAATCCATTGACGAGCTATAAATATCGGCATCTTGCAATGAAACTTGAACTCGCACATCTCAAATGGAGTTGTGTGCAAATGACGCATTAAGTACCTAATTAACCCTCTATCTTCATTTAGGGTCTTAGTACCATCGCCATAGGAGACTCGTGCCGACTGAACTATGCAATAGTCGGCTGTCTTTTGGTCGTCAGGAACTAAACGAGGCATAACGTCAACAAGCGTGACGTGACCATGATCCAAACAATTAATCGTTCTTTGACTTAAATTGTTCATTACATCATATGGCATACTTCACCTCGTGACGGGGAAATCCAATATAACGTAAAATGAATACTTGTTCAAGCAGGTGGACCACTTGCAGCCTGAACAGCTGGAGACCAACCTGTGGTTAAAAACTTAGTTAATTCTTCTCTATTTAAATGATACCTTTTTTTATCTTCATAAGACGATTTATTAAGTCTATTGTTTTGAAGATAGCTTCTAGAACCTCTTTGCTGCTTTAGCCTGATATCTGCTCCATTGGGAGTTAAAGAACCCTTGACAATCTCCCAAGGTGACAATTTATACATAATTTCTTTGTCTGGGGCCCCCAAACTAAAGTGGGAAGAAATCCATGGCTCACCTTCCATAGTTTTTACAAGATCGCTCCACTCTATGCCCTCCTCATCGCCTAAAGCAGCAAAATAGTCTTGCTTGCTACTAGGAGTCTTTGGCTCGGGTTGCTCTTCTTCTAAAAAAGCTCTAAAACTACATAACTTGAACATAATACTATATATAAATAAAACACATAAAAATGCGAGCTAAAATGAAAAAGTGGAATGACTTCTTAAAAGAACAGTTATCAAAAGACCTTGAACAAGAGGGCTTTACAATGTTTTTCAAAAAAGAAGGCCAATACTATGCTGTAAAAGAAAAAGATCGAATAATGTTCGCAAAAATAAAGACAAAAGATATAAAAGACATAAACACAGATAAAGAAAACATACAGTTTCTAGGCCGTAATATAAAAACTGGTGGGGATGAAACATTTACGGCAAAAGATATAAAGGATATTCACGTCTGTGAAAAAGAGGAAATAGACAATGTTCTTTCCTAAGAACGACAAAAGACAATTTACTTGCTTTGTATGTGGAGTTGCTTTTGAAGATTTTGGCACCTTTAACAATCATATTGTTGAAAGCCATGACGAAGGAAGAGAATACGTAAAATGCCCATTGCAACGGTGCGGTGCTTGTGTTAGAGACCTGCGTCAACACTTTAAGAGTAAGCACAGAACAGAACAAGTACCAAAACAAGGCCAAATGAGAGCAACAATATGGAAAGATCAAGATAAAAAAACAGGACAAGTATCACAGAAGAAAACCAAGTTCAGAGAAGGTTATATGTACTCTGCGAAGAACGGCAAAGAAGTACATTACAGGTCAGGGATGGAATGTGAAGTATATGAATGCTTAGAGGCAATGCAGGAAGTTATAAGCTACGAAGTAGAACCGTTTAAGCTGAACTATTCTTTCAATGGAAACGTACATGAATACAACCCAGATCTACAAGTGTTTTTTAGCGACGGTAGGGTAGAGATATGGGAAATTAAGCCATCGAACCAAACTACGCTACCTAAAAACAATGCCAAATGGGCGTCTTGCCAATACTTTTGTGAATCCAGAGGATATCAATTCATGGTATTAACAGAGGTGGGTCTACAGAAATTGAAAAAAGGTATTAAACTTTAACCAAGTTGACCCTATAGTTGTACACTGTAGGCTTTGGAAACCTAGTCCTAATTCTCCTGTTTCTATTTTCAATTTTTTTTTCTGTTTTCTTTCTTTTCAAGAAACCAAATATGTTCATTTCGTTATACCCTGAATAAAAGGAACCAGTAGTTTATCAATTTTTTGATAAAGGTCCTGCAGTGTGCCGTCATTATTCAGGAAAAAGTCATAATATTCAATACCGTCTGGTGGGTTTAAATGAGCGATTGATCCCAGATTTGGTATCTTCCCATCATTAAGCTTATTTAAGCAAAATTCTACTATAGGCCTTATTTGAGCCTCTGAGGGGTTGGGATCATCGTTCAAGAACCCTACTCTGTGCATCAATATTGTTATGCCACCCTTGTTCTTAATCGCTTTTGCCTCATTTATGTACCTACAGTCTGAAATTATAATGTTTTTATTTTCATTCTCTCTAAAAACTATATCAATCCAAATATCAGACTTTATTTGCCTAAAGCCATCACCAATGAATTGGAGACCTTTTCTAACATTCATTAACATTCCAGGAGGTGGGTTAGGGTCTCTTTTCCAGGCCTCAATAAAATCACGATCAACCCCAAAACTCCTCTCATAAACATTTTTAACCGCATTAGCAAAAGCTGATCTTTTCCATTGTTCATTATTATTCAATTTATTGAACAAATAATCGCAAAGAACGTCCTTGCCAGAATTAAGCTGTGCAGCTGCTCCGATAATCATGTTTATGACCCCAAGGTGATTGTGTTCATACTATTATAACAGTTGGAGACATGAAATGGAATACAAGAAACCCGTAAAAAAGGTTTGCGGTAACTGCTTGCTTTTTAACAACCTGAAGAACGAGTGCAAAGTCGCAATCCTTATAGAGGGAAAAGAGTATCACATGCCTGTATTTCAAGAAGACAAGTGTCACATGGATGATTTAGGCATACCCGTAGAGCAGGTCAGATGGTGGGTAGAAGATGAAGAAGGAAATCCATCAGAAAAAGGGAAAGTAAAAATAGAGTATCCTCGGGGATTTTTCGGAAACGAAAAATGATTAATGGAAGAAGAACCATTTTCAACCCCAATACCAACCCCACCATATGAAGAAGGCAAAGTTTTAAAGAAACTAGGAGAGCCCTGTGGGCCTCCGTGGACTTGCGAAGGAACAGGCGGATGGTGTGGATGTGATTGCCATTGTTGCCCTCCTTGTCCTTGTTTCACAGGGAGTTTTGAAGGATGCATTTTGATAGGAAGTCCTTGGGTCGAGGAAACTTTTGAGGCAGGATGCAAGTGTGACGATGGGTGCCAGCCACCGCCACCGCCACCGGTTCCACCACCGCCACCGCCACCACCACCACCACCACCACCACCACCACCACCACCACCACCACCGCCATCATATACGATTGTGGCTGCTCAGAGTCTCAATGCACAATCGGAATTTAGCTTTAAACTAAAAGAAGAAAAAGAATGGAACATACCACTTCCAGACTTTAATTACGACCCATCACAAGACTTTAAATTCGATCCAGAGATTAATGAATACGTAGACGAAGAAGGAAACTTAGTTTATATTTTAAACGACGCATGTTCTATTCCATGTGAAATAGCAGAAGTTAGCGTAGAGTTTGATGGGTGCTGTATGTTGCATCCGGCAGCTTCTGGTGGAGGAGGGCTAGCATTTAGCTTTTTACCAGCAAAAGCTGGGACTGTTACCGTTAATGCACCTGATGAATCAGGTTGTGCCAAAATAATTGTTAAAATAAATGGACAAGAGACAAAGAGTCTTTTTGTAGAAGCTTGTGAGCCTGTGGCCATAATAGTAGGAGTAGAGCCAAAAGACCCATCAGAAGGTGGACAACCAGAATGTTGTAATGCATGTGCTTTCGTAACAGCCCAACCAAATCAGCTCATACCGGAATGCGAAGGAGCCGTACCTCTGCTCAAGAAGACAGACAAAAATACGGGTAAAAGTAAAACCTTCCTAAACAAAAAGAAACTAATAAATGAAATTAAGAAACGTCGTCACAACAAATAAAAGATTAAAAAGCATATTCACGGCTCTTATCATAAGTTAAAAAAGAAGCAATAGTGTACCTAGTACCTTTGGTAACTTTTGAGACGCCATGAAGATACTCAAGGTTGCCAGGAAAAATCGCTGAGTATCCAACCTTAGCCTTTATTGTTATATTCTGGTTTGGGAGATAAAGATCACCTCCTTCGAAGTCTTCATTCAAAAAAGTTACAGTGCCGAAATCTCTCCAGAAAAATTCATGTTTAGAGCCATCAGGGTTTTCTGCATCTGCGTGAGGCATTAATTCATAACCTTCTGTCCAGCGTACCAAATGAAGACTATCGATATAGATGTCCCTCTCACAAGCAGTAAGACTCACAAACTCCGAAAGAAGGAATTTTTTATGCTCTTTCAGAATGTCAATTAGCCCATGGTCTTTTATCTGACTAGTGTAGATAGTGCGACCTTGCCAATACCCGGGACCCAAGCTGCCAAATTCTTCTTGATGACTGTTTATGTAATCAATGATTTCAGCAGCGTGTTTTTTAATTACAGGGTTCTCAAAAATTAAAGGCATAGATTTCATTGTAATCTCCAATTTCTTGATTAGTTTTTATCTAAATGAGTCTGGTGGTCTGCGAACTTATTGCCGTAAACATCTTCCCCACGCCAGTATCTTTTGCCGTTTCCATTCTTTTTATGAATATCTTCTTGACTTCTTTCTGTCCCAAAGTCCTTACTGCACTTTCTTTCTTCCTCGATAATATCTTTGCTCAAAAAAGAAGTTGCATCTACAACGCTTGAAATGTAAAACTTGTCTATAAAGTGTCTCTGGTACGGTATAAAGCATCCTATAAAGTCTCCCTTGTTAACTCTAACACAATAGTTAGGCCTAGTGAGCCTTAGGTTATACGTAAAATCTCTTCTAAGATTGTCTGTTTCAATAACTCCGCTCATATGATAAATCCCATCAATGTAGTAGTTTGGAGGATTAATGGTAAAAAGATTAACGCCCTGAGGAGTTCTTATTTGGTAAGGCATCTGCACCGTGAAAGTTCCCATCCCAAAGTGGGACTGTATGCTTTGCAAGGTCTTTGTTTTTTGATATTCAGAATCATTGGTTAGAATCTTAATAACGACATCTTGCGGGGTGTTGCCACCGTTCCATGTTGCCTCAAAGTCATACAAAGACTTAACCACAAAACCACATTGGTTGCCGATAACAAGTGGCAAACAGTGGTAAGCGTGATCTACAAACCAATCTCGTTTGGTATTCCCTTTCAAGGATTCAAAGACGCTATCTATACAATCCTGTTTCTGCCATGTCGGATCGCATGAAATTGCGTACATCATTCCCTCAGGCACACTTATCCCCATATATTCCTCGCATTAAGACAAAGATTTTGACTCTTCTATAATTTTGTCAACAATTTCCAGTTTCAAATTCAGGGTCTTCTTCAAAACATTGCGATCACAGTTAGCAATATCATTTGCATTCTTAATCCCTGATTCAAAAAGCTTATTAGCTCTAGCTCTGCCTATGTTAGGGATCTTGCACAAAGGAATTAAATGAGGCGGAACTCCATGCTTTATCCTTTCTTCTAGTTCCTGTATCCAGGACTTAGAAGCGTAATCCTTAGCAAAGCTATTCAAAGAGTAAAGAACCTGTGAAAGCCTATTAAAGTCTAGTTGAATGTTTCTCTGGAGTGCGGCAAAAGCAGGATTGTGTTTGCCTTTCAAAAGGTTGAAATAACAAAATCCGTATTTACAAGACCCATCTGTTAAAAACTTATTTGTTTTATTCGAAAGCACCTTGTTCTTGTAAGAAAACATTTCTTCTTTTTCAGCCTTCGAAACAATAGGGTTGCTCCTATTAGAATCTAAGTTACCTAAAGCTGTTGAAATATAGAAGTCATCATTCTGCTTGTTGTTGTCGAATAGAAACTTTACATTAAAAAATAAATCCGACACATCAAATGGGCTGAAGTAAAACAGAGTGGAAACCTTGCCTATAACCCTAGCAAACCACTCTCCATTTTCCTCCTGACCTATCGCTCCACACTTAGAAAGAATGCTTAATGTCTCATCAACTATGTTGTCCTTTAAAGGTTTATTTTGAAAGTAGGCAAGTGATCTTTCGTACCATTTATGAACATCCTCAGTTGTTTTGACTGATCCATAGTAGATTTCACCCACCAAATGAAAGGCGAGATTCCTATAAGAAGCACCAGTTTTAGATAAAAGCTGTGATTCTATGTTTGTTGGTTTAGCGAGTCTTTCTTTGTGCCTGAGCTGTTCCGCCTCTGGGACTAGGACATAAGCATCGCCCATGGGGTCTATTCCTAATCTACCCGATCTTCCTATCATTTGAGTGACGTCATAGGACTCAACTTCATCCGTGCCACGGTGAACACCTAAAATTATTACTCTTCTTGCCGGAAGGTTGCACCCCCAGGCCAAGGTGCTAGTCGCCACTACGACTCTTGGAATTTTTTCATTCCTAAAACGATTCTCTAAACCAACTCTATCTTCCTTGTCTAAATCCGCATTGTGAAACTCTGCAGTTATGTTTGCTTTAAGCAGTTCTTTTTTCATAAGCTCACCCGTCTTTTTTGTGTGAGCAAATATCAAGAATTTATCTTCTGGGTAATAGGAGACTATCTCCATTGCGTAATTAACTTTTTCTTGCTCATGCATTGAGTATCCACGAACATCATCTGAGTAAACCTCATAATGAATGTTTAAAGGTACGGGTCTATAAGAAGAATTTAGAATAAATGTTTCTTTTTGAGTAAGTCCATAAGATATCCATCCTGCTACTTCTTCTACGTTCGGCATGGTAGCAGAAAGAAATATAATTCTGGATTTTCTATTTAGTTGGGTGAATTTCATCAATCCAACTTCTAAATGATCGCCTCTTCCTGGGACCGTTAAAAGATGGGCCTCGTCAACCACTAAAGTACCAACATCTTTTAAAAAACCACTTTGTTCTGATTTGAAATTTCTACTTCTGTGTGAAAGCATTTCAGAAGTCATAATGATTAGATCTGCTTCTTCAAGCTCCTTAGACCTAGCCTTAGTGATTCTATAATCACCTGTACATATAGAAATTTTCAAATCTTTAAAATGATATTTTGGGTCTGTCCATTGATCTATCTTTTCTTGTGCCAACGCTCGCATAGGAACAAGGAAAAGACCTTTGCCCCCTCTTTGCCTAATTTCTTGTGCGAGGAACTGTTCTGCTATTACGGTCTTTCCAGCACTTGTAGATGCTGAAATCAGCCCGTTAACATCTTTATCATAAAACTCCATTATCCTGCTCTGAACAGGATTGAAACTGGAGAAAGGCCAAGAGGCAAAAGGATAATCAGTGGTAGAAACTAAAGTGTTGTTATCCGTAACTTTTATAAGAGGTGGCATATTTTCTTCTCAAAAAGAAAAATAAGGCCCCATAAGCCTTTTATGGGACCTTATTTGAATAGATTCAATTAAGCAGCAGACTGCCTGTTTTCATCTTCTTTTTCAACAATAAGCTGGAATGAGTCCAGCATATCATAAAAGTCCTCACAAGACGAGGCAGAAGAAAACCATCTATCTATTTCTTTTGTAGAACTAAGGAAATCAATAACTTCGGCGGTATCGCCTAGCAGTCTTTGAGTTAGTCTTTGGGTCAGAAACTTTAGATTCTCATCGGAAAGACGCTGGCAATACTCTTTCAAGTATGTGTCTATAGGCTTTTTCATACTTTGCTCCTATGATCATTAACGAAGAAAACTTAGAAAAAATACTTGTCGCAAATTGGACTCAATTTATCGACTCAAAGCTGCTAAGGGATTTTGTACAAAACGAAGTACCTAAAAACCTAAACAGCCTTATTAATATACCTGTAAAAAAGTTGTCGATCAATACCAATCGTGTTTCTTTATCAAGATTTTCTCCACACCAAAATGGGTATATTTTATGGATAGAATTTGTCCTAAAGGTTAAAGATAAAATAGCAGAGGGAACCATAGAGGGGTTTACCTCGGCTAAAGAAAAAACAATAAAGCTTATTGAAGTTAATGGTTGTCTACACGAAGCCTAGACAACATCAACACGTCTGACCTCTACTCCCTGATGGTCTACGAACTTGTCCTCTAAGACAAAATTCTTTCCATCGTCAGAGAACTTTAGGCCTAAGTTATAGGGATCTATTGCAGCGGAACGATCTTTATGAGTTGCGATCACCCAGCAGTAATCGTCTTTTACAATAAAGCCACCAGTTTCATCCTCTTGGGTGACGCCTATTTCAAGGACCACTCCATCGGGAAGAAGTAACTCGATCTGGCCGTGCTTTAGAAGGTAATCAATGAGAAGATGCTGAATTTTACCCTTAGAAGACATGTAACATCCTCCTACGTAAATGTCAAATTATATATGATAGAAACAAGTATCTTTTGAAAATAAAAACAAAAAAGGCTACCCCGAATTTCAGGATAGCCTTTTTAAACCAAACATATCAGAATCAGGCTTCAACTAAGAAACCGAGATCGCCAAGGCCTTGGACTGCATCGCTGAATGAACCACCATCAACAACGTTTCCAACCATTTTACGATCTGATCCGTCAACAACCAAAACCATATTGACTGTTCTCTGGATTGAGTGGCCGTTTACGACGGCTGTGTCTAGCCCACCCTCTGTTGTATAATTTCTCAATGAGGGAGTAAGCTTTGCTGTATAACTTGCCATATTATCTCCTTTTGCAAAAAGTAGAATTCTACTAATTATATATATGTTGATTTTCTATATTTTTCAATAAAAATTAACATAAGATGGGTTTATGTAGAAATACGGAGTTCCCTCAAAAACACAATTTTCACCATCTGCGTAGTATGGTAATTCCATGGGATTGCCAGAATGATCCTTGGCCAAAGACCAGCAATAAATCTTTCTATTGCTTTTAAATATTTCTACCAAAGAAAGATTTTCACTACCCAAGAAGGTTTTACCAACTTTTAGAACAATACAAAAAGGTAAGAATGGTCCCACCTTGTTGTAAACCTGAAGCGTTTCTAAGAGGTAATCACCATAATCTGACTTTTGGTAATAAACTATTAGGGAGTATCCATCAACGTATATTTCCCTCTCCCTGAATATGTCCAAATCCCCATCAAATAAAGAAGTAACGCTTTGAGGGTAAGTATAAGACAACAAAAGATTGCCCAAAGACCTCATGTTTGCAGCTACGTCGTTAAGGTTTTTTTCTTTTCCTACCATACAGTATATACGAATTAAATTTTCTGAAATATTTTTTCTAGCTTAAAGACCTCTGCGTATGAACGACTTTTAAAAGAACGACTAAAAATCCCAAACTCTAAATAGTCTTTTCCATACTTTAAGAGCCGTTTAAGCAGCCAACTCCTAAGAATACTAAGCCTAGGAGACAAAACCTCGAAATCAAAGTTCAAGAACTTAAATGCATCTAAAGGATCAAGCCAACAGTATCCAGAAAAAGGGTCCCTGTTTAAAAATGCAGGAGGTCCAGAAGAAATAGAGCAGTTAATAAAATGATGCAACAAAGAAATCCAACATAGAGAATCGTCAGGGTTAAGACAACAAGAGTTATCCATAATCCTAAATTCTAAAGATTTTCTTCTTGCATGATGATAATGAAAAGTATTAAGAGTGTAATATTTTGTAGTACCAAGCTTTTCGATAAAATAAGAAATATCATGAGGAGAAAATACAGAGTCTATGATGTTAGCTTGTGCTATAAGCCTACAGTAAGGATTAACCTTTCTTTTAATTGGCATTGCATCCATAAAAAAACTCTCAAGTTTAATCCACCATGATATAATCGACAACAGATCTTCTGAAGAAAGAGAAGACACATCAAAGTGGACATGATAGGAACACCTTGAGTCACTTCTTATTCTGCTATCTTTTCTTAGGGATTCTATTACTTGAGAAATTGTTTTAGCACCAAACAGCCCTCTTAAAACAGGAGAGCAAACTTCAAGGCCGCAACTAGAGTCAGGCTTAACAACCCAATAATTATTGTCATGGTTGTTGCACCATTTAGAAACAAAAACACGCTCGCCTGAAAACTTGTTGACCAAAAAAGCAACATCATAAGTCCCTAGAGGAAGCGAACCACTAAGGTTGCCATCTGGTCTACTTTTAAGATCAAAAGAATTGAGCTCTATCTCAACGCCAAAAGGAACACTAAACTTCAAGTCTTTTGTAATATTTTCTGGCTGCATATTACTAAGGTACTAAAAAATCAAAAGAAGATCAATCCTCATTGATTAATAAAAACTTACATCTATAATTAGTTGGAGGACAAAATATGAAATGTTTAATGATAGAAACCAAGGATAAAAGAAGATTTTTTACGAGCAAGAGTAATTTCTTACAACTAAATGAATTTATCAAAGTATTTAAGCCAAACGTATTCATAGTAGAAATGAAAAAAGGCGAACTTCTAGATATAGAAGACTTAGCAAACCTGCTATGCGACACTGAGTACAAAAAAGATCATGATATTTTATATGAAGTAGTAAAAGAAGTGAAAATAGATCAAAACAAAAACAGTAAGATAGACACACAAAAGATCAGAGACTTCATTAAGAAGGAACTGATAAATAAAAAGACCATTTCACTCAAAAGAGTGAAAGAAAGATTTAAAAAGTATGACCTATCAGACTCCACCTACTACAACCAAATAAAGGCTGTAAAGACAGAGCTGAGTAGCAGAGGATTCAAGTTTGTAAAGATGAAAAACAGAAAAAATTGATGAATCACGAAAGATCTTCATCAATTTCACTGTCGTCGAAGTCGCCCGCGACCTCATTAACCTCTACGTCACCCTCACTCTCGGGGTCAAAGTTTATAGCCAGCATGAAGGGCTCAAGGTAGTCTTTTACCTCTTGCTCATTTGAAGCATCAATCAGGGCGGGGCACTTAATTAGAACCTCCATAGGAACATCGTTCCTATCTAAACTAGCCCTAAACTTAAATTCTACATTGTCTTGAGTGAATGGAGCCTTAACAATAAAGTTACCAGCACTTTTTGCCTCAATTCTTTCTGCATCTAGCAGGCAAGAAAGAAGGCCGCTTAGAGGGTTAACCCCACGTTCAAACAAAAGCTGAACGTTGTCCGACTCTATGAAAGGTCTATGAGTCTTGTTCTTTACATTCTTAATTTTTACATTTATACCAAGGATCTTTTTCTTAGTAGCAGTGATCTTTTTCTCAATCTTCATCTGAGTTTTGGTTTCTAGCCTGCATGAGGCGTAGAAAGGCAGTGCGTTTCCACCACCAGCAGTGGTTTTAGGCTGAAGTCCCATTGGGGCAAAACCACCTATTTTGTCACGAGTTTGATTGAGAATAACAACAGTAGCGTTATGCTTTTCCATAACGGTATTCAGCTTCCTGAACTCTCTTGAGCAAATTTTTGCTCTCTCGCCGGGCTGCTCATGACCACCAACAATCTTCTTGAAGTCGGCCTTGGTGTAATCTTCTGGCAATTGTACTTCTTTTAGTTCACGGGCTGATGGTGAGACTCCGATAGAGTCGTAAACTATAACAATAGGAACTTCATTGCTCTTCTTTTCTCTAATAAATTCTATTGTTTTGTACATCTTGGAAAAGACATCTTCCAAGCTTTCAGGAGTGTATCTAGCAACACGCTTAAGATTACAATGAGATGCCTTTGTTATAAACTCTTTGTTGGCAGAGTTTTCACAATCTAAAAGTACAGGAACACCATTCATTCTTTGGCAACCATAAAGAACGTTTGTTCCAATCAAGCTTTTAGAAGAAGAACTCGGACCATATATTTCAGTAAGCTTACCACCTGGAACGCCGCCCCCTATGAATTTACCTGAGCAAACGTAATTCAGAGCCAGCGACCCAGTATCAATAAAATACTTAATGCTATCTATCTTGTCTAATACATCGCCGCCAGTTTTTTCTGCAAGCTCTTCAAAAAAATTATCAAAATCATCTACTTCGTTGTTTTTTCTCTTAGCCATTTTTGGACTCCTTTTGATTTGATTTACGATTTAGAAAAAATTAATGAGTGGGGGTAGCAGCCCGATTGCTACTACCCCCACTCGCCGTTCCCCACACCCTACATAGCACCCAATTCACGCATGAATTCATCGTCCGCTAGGAGATCATTCTCATCACCACCAGAATCTTTTGACTCTGTGGTAGAAGAAACAATAACCTCTTCCTTTATCTTGGTAGATGCGGAAGCCGCTGGTTGCGGAGCCTGACCGACTGTTCGGAACTCTTCTAAATCATCATCATCTTTAGAGTCATCTTCTTTGATCATTCCAAGATGAACTCTTAGAGCCTGCTTAAGCTCTTCAGGTGCCTTTACAGCCCTAAGAGCCTGAAGGTCATTGGCGGATTCAAGCCATTTAGAAATTTCTTCTTTGGTTCCAAGTGGCGAGGAATCCTCAAACTTTGAATCGTCATAGTTTGGATACTCCATACCACCGCCGCCCTTTACAATCTTCTTTACAACCTTGAAGTCTCTTCCGGTTACAGGATGAGTAATATCGCCAAGAGGCTTATCGCCTGCAACCTCATCTCCAACGATAGCCCTAGTGATTTTAGCGTGCTGGTTTTTGCCGCAGCTATAAATCTTAGGTCCTACGTTGTTTTCTACGGCACCATCTTTGTTCTTCTGCTGTCTAACGATTACATTGTAGTAATAACGCTCAACAGGCTTAATAGCTCTTGCTTGATTCTGCAATTCTTCTTGCTGCTTGCCTGAGAGACCTTCTGACTTCTGCCATAAGTCGGAGTAGTATTTGCAAATTATGCAATCACCCATCCACTTTGGACCACGGTCGGTCTGAACAAGCTCTCTTCGGCAATGGTAAGCCCTCTTCCTCTTTGTTGAAGGGTTGGTGAGGGTGTGTACTCTTGTTACACAAAAGAATTTCTGTCCCTTCTTGATGGGGAGAAATCTTAAAACAACGTTGCCCTGTTTTTCGGGCAATTTAACAAACTTTTCTAAGTAGTCATCACTTGAGTTTGAGTTAGATTCTGCACTAACTCTTTCATACTCCGTGAGCATTTGGGCCAAATCTAGTGCTTCGTATTCAGTGGACATTGTAGTCACTCCTATAGTTAAAGAAACAGTTCAATCACAGTGAACTTGTAGTTACTATAAGATATATCGGCCAGTAAAGCAAGAACTTTAAAAAAAATTTTTTGGGGCTTGAATTTAGGATCCACGACCCACAAATTTGAATAGTTTGATATTCCTCTTATTCGCGGCTGAGAGGAATCTCTTCCAATTAGCAGAAAAAGAATGGAAGATTGTTGTATTTGAAAAATCGTTTAAGTCCGAGTTTGATTTAGGATGGCGACAATGCAAACCATCAAAGAAACGGCAGTTAAAGCCTTCGGCCAAAGAAGAAAAAGCAAACTCTTCTTTATTGTACATGTTCTTATCTACAGTTAGCAGCCATTCGCAAACCTTAGGGTATTTCATTTGTTCAAAATCAGCTATTCTGCTCTCTATGTTCTGACAAAAATAGTTTAAGAAGTCTTTCTTGCCGTAAAAAACGCCAGAATTAAAAACCCTCTTTACTTCACAGTCAGGATAGCTTCTACGACGCACCCAATCATTTTCAACTGCCACCATGTCAAAATCGCTATAGAATGAAAATATGTTCTCAACGTCCACGAAAATAAAGGTATCACAATCTAAGACAAGATACTCAAGGCAATCTACTTTTGAAAAAAACTTTTTGTTATTTTGGAAGTAAGAATAATCAGAATCTATCTTCACAGATTCAACATTATTCTTAGCCAAGAAATCAACAAAAAAAGTGTCTGGTTCGAACCTCACCAACAAAACAAAAACTTTAATGGTTTTGTTGTGTCTTCTTAACATAGATATACTGTTGAGTAACATCTTCTTGTATAGAAGCTTATTATCAAAAGCATATATTACGCACTTATTCATTCTATCAGGTAGTACTATTATCGCTTAAATTTTGAATATCCTGAACTACCTCTGCGTCAACAATAGATCCATCATTCTGCTCATCAAATTCCTTTTGTGCCTGTTCCATCTGCCCTGCTATGCCTTCAAGTTCAAGGGCCTTTTGATGAAGAGCATCCATCTTTTCTTTCATGGTCATGTGCCCTTCATTCTCAAGCTTCTGGTTTATCTCTTTTCTCGTCTCACTTTCCCTATCATATTCTTCCTCAAGAGCCTCAAGAATCTTCAAATTATGTTCTAGCTTTGAGTTTAGTTCCTCGGCACGCTTTTCCTTTTCGACGGATACAACCTCATTTAAGGCAGAGGCATCGTTTTTGACAAATGGCTTCTGCTTGCCGAAAGCATTTTCTTCTGCCTGTAGTTCATTGAGTTTTTCTTCCATAGCTTGTTTCCTTTGCTTTCTAAGTGTCTCTCTTCTTCTAAGAACTCTATCCTTTGCTATTTTCTCTCTATTCTTTTTCTTTCTTTCTTTTTGCTTTTTTGAAGTCATTTATCTTCTCCTAATATCTGGCATTGAAGGGTCGATTGAGGCATTGCCCCATAAAAGATTTGGCTCGTCTCTCTGCTCCGACTCAGAGAAGCCAAGCTCTTTGTCGCCAAATAAGTTAACAGAACCAGGAATAAAATACAAATCTGGCACGGTTTGCTCATTTCCTTTGTCGTCCTTTAAAACATACAACTCCCCAATACCAGTCGGGGAAAGCTTTTTTTCAAGAACTTCATACTTTTTGTCCACAGTAAAACTTAGATTTTTTCTTTTTAATTCAGGTATCTGCTGTGGTTCGGGAGCGAAGACAACTAAGTCTACAGGTCTCCTAGGTCTAGAAGCACTTAAAGACTCGTGGGGATGTAATTGTTGTAGGTTTTCATTCCGTGCAGAACATTTAGGATGTGAAACAGCTGTTGGTTGTGGAGGAGGTAATCCTTCCTCCTCTTCCTCCATTTCGAGTTCAATACAAGTCACAGAAGCATCAGTCGAATCAAATAAAAACTTTTTGTTTTTAATGACTATTCCACCTTTTGTTTCTTTGAAAGAGACTTTTTTCCTAGAAAGTTCGTAGACTTCGACATCAGAAATAAATATATCCCTTCTCGCAAGCTGTGCCGTTATTGATGCGGCAAGCTTTTCTAAAGGAACGTCTTCAAAAGGATCACCAACCTTCTTTTTAAAGGTTTTTGACTCTCCCTTATTGTAATCGCCATCTAATTTTTCATTAAAGTGGTAGCAAACTTCAAATCCCATATTTTACCATATAAAAAAGGCTTTACTCTATTATAGTATGGAAGAAACATCCCTTGAAACGCTAAAAGAAGAAATTGACCCCCAGCTAAAAAAACAGGCTATTAGCGGGAGATATTTACTTGATAGATTCTGTATGATTGACGAAACATCGAGAAAGTCGCCTGCTTACGTGGACCCAACTTACGCACCATTCTATTATCATTTAGGCAAGATTATAAAACCACAAAATATGATAGAAATAGGTTTTAACTTAGGGCTACTGTCGTCCAGCTTTATGCTTTCCTGCCGTACGGTTGAACTATTTTTTGGGTTTAAAGAAGGAAAAAAAGAGGATTTTCATTCAGAAAGAATTGGGAAATTAAATCTTAAGAAGGTGTTTAAGAAAAAGAGAATATTTTATAACGGAAATATGTTTGATAAAGAATTTGAAAACATCATGAAGAGCAACGCATGGGACATGGTGATGATAAATGAAGAAAAGGACTATGACAAACAACTTCAGTACATGGAGACTGCTTGGGAAAAACTAAATAAGAATGGGATTCTTGTGATAGAATATATAGATTCACATAGACCTTCAAGGGAAGCTTTTAAAAGCTTCTCAGACAACAAAGAAGTTGAAAGATTAGAATTTAAAACAAGATATGGAACAGGTATTGTTTTAAAAGCAAACTAACCGTAAAGCGTTAAGCCAACAGAAGCTTCTTTAAAAAGGCTAGTAGACAAGTTAAAATCTTCAACCCATCTAGGGTTTTGGCTGTTTAAAGAAACAACTCTAGTAATTCCAGATTGTATGATAAGGGAGGCACAAGAAGAACAAGGCATAAAAGGCCAAGTGTAAATAGTGCAACCTTCAACTTTAGAGTTGGAAAACATCAGAGCATTACGCTCGGCATGAACCACCAACTTATACTTTAGCTCACGATTAAAAAGTCTCTCTTCTGTGTCTTCTATCCCAGCAGGAAAACCGTTATACCCTAAGGACACGATTCTTCTTCTTGGATCAACTATAACAGAACCAACCTTTGTAGAAGGATCCTTAGAAGCAGAAGAAACGTATTCCGCAAGACCAAGAAACCAGTTATCCCACCAAGAATCAGGTCTAGACTCACTCACTTTACCGCCTCCATGCATTTCTGGGTAATGTTATTTTTAGAAGGAAAACTTTCATAAACCATAATATAACCATCGTGATCTTGACCAAAAGCGTTCCTGAACACACTTGTGCCTTTGAATTCTAACTTCTTAAAAAAAAGATGGCAACCCAAGTCTTTTTCGCTGCATACCGTGTATAAGACAAAAGGTCGCGGACAAAGATCTTTTAAAGAAAGTTCTATAACACCCGAAAACCTACTTACGACCGAGTTGATTATATATGAGCCAACGCCTTGTCGCCTATAAGGCTCATCAACGCAAAAAGCAACTATCTCCCCAGACATTGGAAGACTTTTTTTATAATCCAACATATAGTCGGAATGAATCCTCTTATTAAACTCTAAAAGACTTACCTTATAAACAATATATCCAACTACTTTTTTGTTTAGTTCACAAACATAAGATATAAAAGAATTAAAACCTTCAAACCCAAAACTTGGATCTTTTCTAGAAGATACGACTGAGGACATGAAATCTTTGTCAAACTTGGAGGAGTTAAAAGAAGACTTCTGTATCCGCAGCACAGATCGGATATCTTTTTTTGCCATCCAACGCATGTTGAGATTCATATGTCACCTATTTTTTATAGCACCGATGTCGTATTAACACCTATCGATGCGAGCAAGTCCGCCATGTCCTCTTTGCTATTCATAGCCTTAGAGTTCTTTGAATAGTAGTTCCAAACAATTAAATCAAATTGAGCCACAGTTTTTCCCGAAGCTCTAACTAAATCGAGAAACTCTTTTTCAAGATAAACGTATTTCTTTTTTGAAGGAGTGGATTTGGGAGCATCATAGCCAACCATCCTTAAAAACTTCAAGAGGTGTGTATCCAAACCAGCATATCTTTGGTTCTTTCTGCTATGTATAAGGAAACATCTAGCAGTTTTAGGGCCTATCCCGGGAATTGATTCTAAATCTTCTAAAGAGCAAGCTCTAAGATTTATTCCACTACTTACAAGATGCCTCCAAGACTTGGCCTTATTATTAAAACAACCTATTCCGCACTTCCTCATTGCCAACGCAAGAGATGTTTTAGAATCTACTCTACGAACAGTTTCAAATGGAGACTCACCACCCTCAACCCAAGAAGACAAAAATAGATCAAGACACTTTGCTGCTGTTGCACCGTTTTTACCAGCAGCAAGTATCCACCAAAGAATAACCTCTTCAAGGCCATTCTTATCCAAAGTATAATTTGTGATGTTGCTAGGATCTATCATTCTATTGTGCCTAAAACATTCTCTATGGATTGGTCTACATAAACATCTCTGCTGAGAACATCCATCTCTTTTCTTAAAGTATGACCTCTATTCTGGACGTTATCGTGGTTCTTGTCCCAAGCTCTAAGATGAGCCTTTAAGTGCCCGACAGCTTCTTTTCTTTCAACAATCTTTTTCTTTGCAGCAACAAAGTCGTCATGAGAACTTGCATAAGCTTTTGAACAAGAATCAGTCTTGCCTAGATCCTTAGCTTCTAAAAACTTTTTGCTAAACACCGTCTCAGCGTCTATTTCGGACAAAAGAAGTTCTTTTTGAGCAAACTCCAATTGCTTACCCAAGTAATCAATCCAACCATACTCCCTGTTCATGTATTCACCAAGATTAGCCTCGGTATACTTCATGTTGTCAGGGTCTAAAATAACCTCTGTGCCTGCTACTTCTATTTTGACTTTTAATACCGGTGCGTCTTTGGCATTCATATTACTTCCTCCAAATTTAACGTATTATACTTAAAAAAAGTCTTTGATCAAGCCTAAATAAAATATGAAGACTTTTTCCCAATGGCTGACAGAGAGAATAACAGGAATATATCCTTTAGGATATGGTGGTTTAGGACTATATCCTAAACAAGCACTACAGCCAGGCAACCCTTATGTAGACGCATCACTAAAAATAGCAAAGAAAAAGAATAAAAAGAAAGGCAAGAAGAAGAAAAAGAAGAAAAGAAGTTAGAACAATAAAATCAACAACAACAAGGAGGTTAATTGAGTATTCACAAAAATGGATTTTGGTTGGATATGAGTTCAGATGGCCATTACTTCGACAAAAGCCTTAATATAGAAATAGTCAGACTCTTAAAAGAAGAAAAAATAAATTCTGTGGTGGACCTAGGCTGTGGTACAGGAGACTACGCTAAAGAGTTTAAAAAAGAAGAATTTTCGTGCGATTGCTACGATGGAAACCCTAACACAGAAAAGCTTACGAACGGGCTCTGCTCAGAAATTAATCTTGCAGAAGACGTTGATTTAAACAAAAAATATGACTGTGTCGTGTCCTTGGAAGTCGGAGAGCACATACCAAAAGAATTTGAATCAACCTTTATAAACAATCTAATAAAGCATTCAAATAGATTAATAGTTCTCTCGTGGGCGGTTGTTGGTCAAGGAGGAAGAGGGCATGTAAATGAAAGAAACAACGATTACATAGAAAAAGTATTTGTAGAAAAAGGATGGAAGAGAAGCAAAGAAAAAGAAAATTGTCTAAGAATGAAAAGCAGTTTAATATATTTTAGAAACACCATTATGGTGTATGAACTTTAAAAATTAGGCACTTTGTGATCAAATTAGCTTCGGTCACAAAGTGCCACTAGGCTTCAAATTCGCCAACATCGGAAGCTCTTATGTTCCCACTTGAATCTGAGTCCTCTACTGGCTGAATGTAATCCTCTATATTTGCCGCTGGTGCCGTTGTTTCTTTGGGTTTAAATCCTTTTTTCTTATTAGAAGATCCATCTATCATCACATCACTAGACTTCTTTTGCTGTATGCAATTCATTCTAGATCTATAAGTATCATCAGATATTTGGAACATATCCAAAGTACCCAAAGAATAGTCAAATCCTATTTTGAAAGGAAATCTAGACCTACCGTTTCTGTGCTTTATAACGAAGCCTCTTCCAACCTCACCATCTTTTTCTATAGTTTGTTGATTGATCGACCAAAACGCATCTAAAGGTTTGAATTGGTCGAATGAGGTGCCGATATTCGATTCATCAATATAATGACCTATTTCAAGTTTAGAAGCACTTTGGTTAGGCTGTACGCATGTAAAGGTACAGTGCTGCTTTTCAACCCCGAAGCCTCTTAGATCTCTAAGAATTCTATAGGCAGATTCATACTTTTTGACCGTTGGATCATCTTTCATCTCTCCAACGTAGTCAACAATAAGCAAGTTTGGTCGCCAGCCTCTAAGTTCTAGCTGGGCCATAAAAGCACGAATACCATTAACATCCATCGTGCCGCCGGGAAACTGTTTGATGTGCAGTAAGTTTGTTTCTTCTTTTCCAGACTTAAAAGCTTCTATAGTTTGTTCAATTTTCTCTCTAGATTCTCTTAAAGAATTAATATCAACCTTTGCAAACTGTGAAGTAAATCTTTGAGCTATTCCAAGCTCGTCCATTTCCATCGTAAGATAAAGAACTTTATGACCCAGCAAAACGTTTTGGACTGCTGCTTTTACAAGAGCCAAGGATTTTCCAGTACCGGGAAGACCGATCCATGAGGCAATCTGTCCTGCAAACAAACCGCCGCCTGTGAGTGCTGAGTCTATGCTTTCAAAACCACTTGTAAATCTATCTTTGCCTACAAAGACGTTCTCCATTCTCTTAAACATTTCATCTATCTGACTAAAATATTCAAGACCAGGTTCATACGACCTGTCTATCATCATGGACTCTCTCATCTTTTCATAGATAAAGTTCCATGTCTTTTCGTCCTCTGGGGACTCTTGCATCTTCTCTAAAGAGGCATGGAAAGCAATCTTAACAGACTGTACTTTTGCAAAGTATGTAATCTTATCAATTAAGTATTCACGAGCCTCTAACCCTGGAACATAGTAATCGTAGACACAGTTCAACTCTGTGATGAAGTGAAGTTGAACGCTCTTTTCTGATTCTTTTAGATGGGTTTTAATCTCATGTTCTATAATCCACTTCTCAGGAACATGTTTCTCTTTTTGAAAGAAATTAAGAAGAATCTTACAAATTAAAACATGAGCATCATTAGAAAAATACTCCGGCTTAACCTTATCAACAGCCTGAACCAACATGTATTGGTCAGTGAGCAGAAGACCCAACAGTTTCCTTTGAAATGTATCATCCCAAGAAAACTTTGGAGCAACAGCCTCATCGCTAGAAAAAGACTCTAGCTGAGCCTGTTCCTCAGGGGTTAAGTCTCGCAAGTTAAAACCTCTAAATTCTAGTTGTTGTTCGCTAGGTAATCATACTCAGAAATCGAGACCATGCCAGACCTAATCCCTTTTTCTCTTGTGATCTTTTTACCCATACTTTTCTGGCCGTTCCAAACTATTGCTTTGCAGTATGTTGTAAACTTAGAGTCTATTTTCAAATTCTGTTTTTTATCGGGTCTCTCTACTAGAGGTACACATTCTCGAACAACTTTGTCCAAGATTATTTCTTGGTACTTACCAAACTTTTGTCTGTTGGCACCGTGTCTGGTTCTGTTCTTCCATAAATTTTCTAGCTCTTTAAGAATGCGAGACATAAAATAATCATAGCAATGTTTCTTAGCAGCACTTAAACATCTTTCTATGTAAACTTGCCTTTTGTAGTAGCTTCCAGCCCTAAGCATACTCATCTGCAGTTCTTGTTTAATATCCTCTGGGTCGTCCGTGTAGTTGTTTTTAGAGTTTTTCTTTTTAAGCTCATGGGCAGCGTGCCAACAAAGCTTACCGAATTTTTTGTCTAGTTCATAAAACTCTTGATCATTAATTTTAAAGTTGTTGCAAATCTCCAGCATTTAAACTCTCCCTTGGTTTAAAAAGTTTTAGTTCATTAAGGTTCTTGCCGACTCGACAAGAGAACTTTAATTTCAGATTAGAACAGAACGAACTTTCACCAAGGAGTATTTGTTCGGATATGTTGTATACTTCTTTCCAATTTTCTTTGTTAAAGTAAACGGTGTAGCTATCATGAACCATGAAAGATATACTTGTTTTACCTTTTAAAGCGAACGAAAGATTACATAACTTTTCTAAACACACAACTGCCGCTGGCGATTGTACGCAAAAGTTTCTAACTAAATATTCTTTGCCTTCATCGAAATAGCGACGTTTACCAAAATGGTCTATGGAAAAGCCGTTATTTTTTAGCTGTTGTTCTTGGCTACAAACCCAGCCAACAGCAACTGAAAACAAAGAGTTGATACGATTGACTATTGAATCTGCGGATTCTTTTGGGATTCCACATCGTTGCCCTAAGGAATAGGGCGACTGTCCGTATATAACCGGCAAGAAGCATTTTTTCATAAAATCCCTATCGGATTTTTTTTCGGGCTTCTTCCCAAGTATTTTCTCATAGAGAGAACAGTATACGTCTTTAGAAGAACAAAGATCCTCTAAAATAGGGTCTTTTGAGAGCCAAGCAAGCATATAAACTTCCATAGCTCTAAAATCAAAGCTCATAAAGTTTTCATCAAGACCAATGGGTCTCAGGGTAGAGCGTGCCTGTGGGCTCATGGCGTGAGGTATAAAGCTATTTTTAAAAGAACCCGAACAAAGAAGCCTACCGTTCTCTTGACCGTTTATATCGTAATTAGCAAAGACTCTGCAGCCTTTTGAAGTATCGATGGCACCAGAATTTTCTAAATGCGGAATAGTTGTAGTCATCAAAGGAACATGAAGGTTTTTATAAATTCCCTCAATAGACTTCCAAGACCCATCAGAAACAATACACTTTAATCTAGTTAAGGCTTCCTTGAGATCTTTTGGAGCCTTAGATCTTTTTCCCAAATAAGACTCTATGACCTTTAAATCTATTACAGAACCACCAACAAGATAATCACTACCAGTTTTATTGAGAACATAGCTACAAAAGCTCTTCCAGTTCCAACAAAGTATCTTCATGCCTTTAGCAAACAAAGATACCTTTAACATTGATATTAGAAAAAACAAATCTTGATCTTTTAATGGGATGCTTATGAATTTATTGTTCTGAAGGTATATGGATACTTCCTTAGATGATTCTTTATCTGTGAAATCAAGAATCTCAGGGTCAAAACGAACAAAAACAGTTTGATCCTGAATTTCTGAGATAGCGTTTACAAGATCTTGAAAAGACATGAATCACCTTCAAATCTAATATACAGAAAAAAGAAAAAAATGCAAATACAAACACTATAGAAATAATATGCAAGAAATAACTGTATATTCATTTTTGACAATAATAACCATAGCGGTGGTAATGACACCAATCTGCTGGATTGCCTTTTTGTCAATATTTTTCACAAATAGAAAAAAGTAGTAATTATTGATTTATGATTTTAAAATCACAAAAACGATTATACTAAACCAAGCAGAATGGTTCTTATATGTTTCTAAAAAAATAACTAAAGGATTTAGTTAAGTCTTTTGAAATTGTTAATAAGAGCCATTCTGGTATTCATTCTTTGAATGTATCTATTCAACCTTTTAAATCCAAACACTTTGTTCCATCGCAAGAACAAAAACCCTATCTTATGTTTTGGATATAACTCAAGTTGCGGTTGGAGATCGAATGCTGCTTGTAACGCATTAACGAAGGTTCGACCTGTGTCCAGGCTCTCCAAAAGTTTTTTCGTGAAAACAAAAAAGGGGATACTGCCGATCTCGTTTTCAGGGAGTGAGAGAGCACTCATCTCAGTTTTCTTTGAAGTGAAGCGATTTGGCTCACGTTTTCCATGAGTAATGTTGATTTTAGTCTAAGAGAGTCTCTGGATCAACGTTTTGTTTTAGAAATATTTCTTTTATTATTTCTTTGTTCTTTTCTCTAATCATTTCTTCTGTTTTAAGAGTGTTGTATTCCATTATGTTCTTATTAGGTTTGTTATTTTCTTCATACAAACTTTCATAAGAAATACTTTCTGCATACTTGTTCCTCTCTTTTGGTAGTTCAAACTTTGTTTTTGACACCATCAAAATTATTTCATTTAGTTGTATCATTTTTTCCTATCGAATAAATCTCTTTTTTATATAGATACATTGACTAACATTAAAGAAAAGGGTATACTTGTCCAAAAAGAAGCCGAACCTAGACATTATGTCTACTTTAGTAGAAAAATACAAGATGACCGAAGAAGAAGTTCTTTCGTTTAAAATATCTCAGGTTTGGATAGAATTGTGCAATAAATATTTTCCTGATTACAATCATACCCATAAAAAAGGTTGGAATCTAAAGTCTAATCCGAAAAAATCTATTGTTTTCAAAATGTGTTATAAGCTTCAACGAGAAACGAAGGGCCTTGTTGAAGAGCTTGAATATCCTCTTTACGTAAGAGCACAATTAGAAGTTTTGAAAATACAATCAAAAAACAATCCTTTAGTTTTAATTCATCCTGGGTGCCTAGTAGGCGATAAAGCTTGGAAAAGGTGGAAGCTCTGGAAGAAAAAATATGATGCTAAAATGAAAGCCCCTGCTGGCACCCAAATTGATAGACTTAGCTACTTAAAAGCAAAAGATGGAATAATAAAAACTAGAAAATTCATAGACTCAGTTTTAGGGAAAAAACCTAGTTTTGAAGATTATAATTCTAATAAAGTCAACTTGATTAACTGGCTAAACTTTGGTAATATTAGCCCATATTACGCTGTAATATCGCCATACATGCAAAAAATCTTCAAGCAAGAAGACTACAAAAGAATGAACTTTGACGTTAGTCTTTATTTTGACTGCATAAATGATGAGGTTAGAAGCGTATTCAATCAATTGTTTCAATACGAGAAATGAACGCACTTAAAATATCTAACGACTTCTCTTACTTCTTGTCTTCTAACGAAGAAATTAGACAAGAGCTTTGGGATAGATTGAGGTTTAGAGAAAAAAATTATTTTCACAACCGTGCCTACAAGATGAGAAAATGGGACGGTTACATAGAATTCTTTGATAAAAATACAGGAAAGTTTTTAACTGGCTTGCTCCCAGAAGTTAGTGCTTTTCTCCGACATAAAAATGTAGAATATACTGTAGAAGACCTTAGACAATTAACAGAGTTCAACATCAAAGAAGTTAATGAGTCTTTTCTCAATGAAGGAGAGACTCCTGTAGAACTTAGAGACTATCAAGTTGAGTTAATTAATCAAGTAATCAAGCACAGAAGAGGGATTATATTTGCACCAACCTCAGCTGGCAAGAGCTTGATAATGATTGGCATTATAAAGACTTTGAAACCCGATACGCCGGTGCTGGTGCTTCAAAATAGGCTTTCGCTTGCACAACAGAATTATGATGAATTAGTAAGGTTGAAGTTTCCAAATGTTGGTAATGTGTGGGGAGGAAGCGTAAAACCAAACATTATCACTGTAGCCAGTGTGCAGTCTGTTGCTAAAATTGAGAAACTTTTGCCTAAAATAAAAGTTTTGATAGTAGATGAAATTCACGACATGATGAGTAGACTACCAAAAGCAGTTTATAGAAGATTAAAGGCTGCGGATGTTAGGGTTGCTGTGAGTGCCACGCCTTTTAAGTTTGGTGGTAAGGATAATGTACAAAAGTTTAGTGTTAGAGGATACTTTGGTCCAATATTTAAGGTTAAGTCTGCCGCCGAAGGTATACTGACAACCTCTGAGTTACAATCTAGAGGTATACTTTCTAGTTCTAAATGTATATTCTATCCAATTAGAGAACCTCAAATACCCCATGATATTTACATAGACGCCGTTACAAGAGGCATAGCTGAGAACTTTCACTTCCATAAAATTGTTAGCGGTCTTGCTAAGAGACAAAAAGGAAGAACGCTAATTTTGGTTGATCGAATAGCACATGGAGACGTTCTTAACAATCTTATTCCTAACAGTTTGTGGATCCAAGGAAAAGATGATGCGGATACTCGAAAGAGTGTTATTAAAGAGCTTCAAAAATCAGAACAATGTATAGCAATAGCCACTCAGCAAATATTCAACACAGGTATCAACGTATACATACACAATTTGATTAATGCTGCGGGCGGCCAGGCAGACCATCAGATAATTCAGAGAATGGGTCGAGGACTAAGAACTGCCGATGATAAGGAGATACTGAATTACTATGACTTCTTGTTCGAGATTAATGAATATTTAGAAAAGCATTCTAGGAAAAGAATAAAGATATTAAAACAGCAAGGGCATGAAGTTTCCGTTGAGGAGCTAGAATGAATCTGCACACATACGACCCGGACCAAGACATTGAGTTTTATATACAGCAAAATAACGTGATGACGCAGAGATACTCTGCTTTATTTAACAAGAGAAAAATATCTTGGAAAAACTACATAGATGTTGCTAACAAAAAACTTGGTAACAACATCTATTTTATATGGATATTTTTATGTGGTTTAGACACTTTTTTAAAGGCCAATAACAACTTAGACTTTGAAAACAAAAAAACACTTATGAAATCTTTGTATAAGGACGCAGAAGAAAGAATTTATCGAATAATAGGCGACAGTAGAAAGAATGAAGAATACATAAGGTCTTTATGAAAAATATAACATCCTACTTTTTGGTAATAACGTTATCTTTGATTTACTTTTTTTCTGGTTATGTGCTGGGTTTTTATCAGGGCACTATATCTGCTTATAAAGAGAGAACCAAGCAAATAAACGAAGTATTTGAAAAGTGATTAGATCATTAACTTTGCGATATCGTTTATAGTTCCTAACTTGCTTCTTATCTGGTTTTCTATTCTTTTTCTTTTTTCTTGATTTAAGCTTTTATACTCACCTAGCTCACTTAGTTTATTTACAAAACGCTCGGGATCTACTGTGTTTAAACTTTGATTTAGACTTTGATTGTCTGGTCCTATTTTAGATAAAATTAGGTTTTGATAGTACTTTAAGTCTTTTATTTCTTCCAGATAGAGCCACTTTTTGTAGTTCATAATAGATATATATCTAATAGCAAAGATATTATTCAAGGAGGTATTATGAAATACTTTGTGCTATTAGTGTGCTTTTTTTTATCTAGTGTCTGCTTATCTGCGGACCTTACCTACGATGAGGCTATAAAGCTAGCCGACAAAACAGACAAAAAAGTTTTCTTGTACTTCGGAGCAGAATGGTGTGGGTATTGTGGAAAGATGAAACAGGTTTTTGGCGATGATGAAGTTGCTAAAAAGCTAGACGATCATATAATAATATTTGTAGACACAGATAAAAACCCACAGCTTAAAAAGAAACTTTCTGTAAAAACTATACCAGACTATATGCTAATTGATGGCAAAGAAGATGTTTTGAAGAGAAATAAAGGCTACATGTCTAAGGAAACATTTATCAGGTGGTTGGATAACACTCAATGATTTTTGATTATTTAATAGTTGGATCTGGTTTTTTTGGTCTTACTTTTGCAAGACTAGTAGCAGAGTTAGGAAAGAGTGTTTTAGTTGTAGACAAGAGAGACCATATTGGTGGTAACTGCTACACCGAAAAAATAGAAGGAATAGATGTACACAAATATGGTCCTCATGTTTTCCACACCAATGATTTAGAAGTTTGGAGATTTGTAAATAGATTCTCAATCTTTAACAACTACCAGCATAGAGTTAAAGTTAACTTTAAAGAAAAGATATACTCATTTCCTATAAATTTAATGACCCTATATCAACTTTGGGGGGTCACAACACCGGAACAAGCAAAATGTAAATTAGATTCTGTTAAAATTACATCTAATAATTTAGATAACATTGAGAGCTGGGTTTTATCACAGGTTGGAAAAGACATATATGAAATTTTTATACAAGGTTATACCGCCAAGCAATGGGGCAAAGATCCTAAAGTTCTACCTTCATTTATAATTAAGAGACTGCCAATTAGATTGAACTACAATGACAATTACTTTAATGATACTTATCAAGGTATACCTAGTGACGGCTATACGAGTTTGTTTGAGAACATGATGGACCATAAAAATATTCAAATAAACTTAAACGTTGATTTTTTTGAAAACAAAAATTACCTAATGGGCCTGGCCAAACAAGTTGTTTACACTGGTAAGATAGATGAATTTTATGACTATCAATTTGGTAGATTAGAATATAGATCTTTAGAGTTTAATTCCAAGATTATGAATGGAACTTATCAAGGTTGTTCAATAATAAACTATACGGACAAAGAAGTACCGTTTACTAGAGTTGTAGAACATAAACACTTCAGCCAGAAAAACAATGATAAAACTGTTGTTACCTGGGAGACTCCTAAACAATATTCACAGGGTGTTACACCCTATTACCCTGTGAACGATGACAAAAACAATGAGGTATATTCTAAGTACAAGAAATTAAGTTTAGATAGTAATGTTATTTTTGGAGGAAGGCTAGGCAGCTACAGGTACATGGATATGCATCAAGTAATAGCATCAGCAATGAAGATGTCTAGCATTTCAATTAAATAAACTGCTTCACAACAGTTTCGCCTTTCCATAAACTTATTCTTTTAAGTGCTTCTTTTTTTGCATCTTCAAACCATTCTTTGGTCTTTTCAAAGTATTTGGGGCTATACATCTTAGCTGCAGTATAGCTCCTAAAGTGATCTATGTTTTCATCTAAAGTTCTTGCTTGATTTTCTTCTTTGCCTATTAAATATGGGACTATTTTATTTTCTCTTAGGATATAGTTTCCAAGTATTTCTGTGTCGGGCCAATTTGGTCTCATTGGGTCTGGCTGGTAGTCTACTAGGTTATACTTATTACAAAGTTTCCTTAAGCTCCAAGCAAAATTTATTTTATCCATAACCTTCATGTCATACATGGAAGCAGTGTGACTTACCATCCCAACCCAATCTTCGTGAGCTCTGGGGCTAAGTTCATAACCTACTGCTGGAGACTTTGTCTTACAGAGATCCAGCAGTTCTTCTATTAGCGTTCTTTTTCTTAGAAAGCAGTCCGCATGTGTGGCGAATAGATATGGAGTTCTACACAATGTAAATGCCAAATCCATAGCCATTGCTGGATAATCCGATGGATGCCTCACTCCATTTAAAGATATTGTGTGAACTTCTACATCTATATTTTTTAATTCTAATACTTTTTTAATTTCATCTTTAAGGCTACCTGTATCAATTATCATGATAAACGGATTTAAAGTTTGTAGCCTGAGAATCTCTATGCAGATCTCTAAAGTTTCAAAAGTGTTTAAGCATGGTATGACTGCTGTTACCTCATAATCCCAGGGTTTTTTTATAACGTTGCCCTCCCATGGCTTGTTAATTGTCAATTCTCCATATATTGGGGATGTCTCAACATCACCAATTATAATCTCTACCCATTCTTTTGTGGTTTTAAGAAATATGTAATTTTTGTTTCCTTCTACTCTTTTAAATTTATCACAAGTTTTCGCCCAGCGTTGTTTTGATATAATCATTGTTGCTTCTTTTTAAATTAATATAGTGTTTATTTTCTAATTATGTCTCAAACGTCAAGATTTTTTATTTTAGGTAGTCAACGTAGTGGAACTAATTTAATGCGTTTAATTTTAGACTCTCATCCTAATTCATGGGTTTTTGGAGAGCCTACTGCTCATTGGTTGCTTGATAACAACCATTTAGACGATGTTGACAAAGCCGTGGAAAGATGGTGTAGTAAAATAAATGTTGTTAGAAGAGAAAAAATTTTAGAAGAGGTAAAAGAGCTGAAAAAAAAGAATTTACTTTATTTTGGCTATACAACACCCGGTTGGACGGAGCTGTTCTTAGAGTATGATTGCATAAAAAATAAGCTTAAAGAAATACCTAAAATCATATTCATGATTAGGAATCCTTTCGATGTAGTTTCTTCTATAATTAAGTTAAACGATTTTGCTGTGACAACTATCAAGACTATGGAGTTATGGATGACGGACAGCAACAGAATTTTTAAGAAACGTTATTTTAAGTTTCTTCATAAAGATGATAATTTTTGGAAGGTGCGGTGGTTCGCTGTTTACTGGAATTATAAAACCCAAGCATACTTTGACATGCAGAAAGATCCCTACTATAATGCATTAGGTGTTAGGTATGAAGAACTATGCACTCAGCCTAAAAACACAGTAAGCAAAATTTGTGAATTTTTAGGAATGAGTTGGCATGATGATCTTTTAAATCACGAGTGCAAGAAACACTTCGAGACGATAAACAATGTTACGAATGGAGGGACAGTGGCAAGTCGAGGTATAGACCTATCATCTTTAAATAAAAACGAAATAACACAAGCAGAGCGTGAAGTGATACTAGAAGTCAATGAAGAATTAATATCTCAAATAGGAAGTTGTAATGATTTTAGAGGATAATGGATTTTTAGATATAAAGTATTGCGAAGATAATTCAGCTTTAAGCAAAAAAATCACTTCCATTATTGCGACTTCCCAATGTCCCATTAATGTGATGATGTGTTCTGTATTTTCTTTATTAATTAGGAGTAACCCTGAATTTTTAGAACATGTTATAGTTTCAATTAATGGACCAGATAAAAGAACTGGGTCTACACAGGTTCAAGATAAAAAACAAAGTTTTTTTGAGGAACTAAGGAGCTTAACCTGGCATGGAAAAGATATGCCACTTACAGTAATCCGTGCATGGAGCCGTTTAGGACATGCTCAAGCTATTGAAATGGGCATACCTTGGGTGCATACGCAGTTTTATCATTTAATGCATGACGATGTTATTGTTCTTAAAGATTGGACCGATCTTAGTGCTTTTGATCAAGATCCAAAGTTGTGTATCGTGGGTCCATATCCTTTATTTAATGTATTTCTAGACAGTGGAGTCTACAAAGGAGAAAATAAGTTGGGTTTTGCTAACCTTAACACATCTTTTTTGTTATGTAATAAAAGCATTCTTAACAAATTGGGAACAAGATGGATAGGTTATCACTTACAAGATAAGTTTGAAATTTCTGATCAGAAGTCATTCGTAGAGTATCATGCTTCTAAAAACAATATAGCCCAAGAAAAAGGAGTTCAAGTTATAAACCATACTCTAGATCAGACTGTGTCTAAGCAATTTAGCTATGTTAATGTTGACATAGGCGGTGCTGTGTTTTATAGGTTAATTGATGCTGGGTATTCGTTGGGTTTAATGCAACCAGATGTATCATTGCACATTGGTGGTCAAAGTTGGAACAAGAATGATAGATTTATTAAAAGCATAGGGCTTGTCAGACAACTAGAGAAGGATCTTTTTAGGTACCCTGATTATTGGCATCTTTACAAAAAGTATTACGAATCTTAATATGTATGAATGACAAAAACTTTTATGGTGATTTAAAAACTGATGTACTCGATCAAGCAGAAGTGTACCCTTATATTGAAGGTAAATATGGAGTATATTTTAATGGGTCTATTTTAAGCGATAGTCTTACAAAAAGACATGGTACACAAAGCACCTTTAATGAAGTAGTTAGTAATAAAAAAACTAATTTACATTTAGATAAAGCCATTTATGGTGGATTGCTTCTTACTCATTATGGTCATTTTGTTTTCGAATCTTTATCTAGACTGTGGTACACTAGAATAGATAAAGATTCCCCAATAATATTTTGTTCAAAGCAAAAAGAGATTAAAAAATATCAAAAAGAAATTTTTGATATTTTAGGTATAAAGAACCATGTAATAATAGCAAAAGAGCCAATCGCCGTTAATGAACTCACAATGCCCACACCAGGGGCAAGAATAAGAGACTACTTATCAGAACATCACGAGAGCTTTTTAGCTTGCTGCCCGTATGTAGAAGAAAATGCAACAAGATGTATTTGGCTATCTAGATCTAGCTTAAAAAGATTTGTTCACAAAGTAAACAATGAAGATGAACTAGAAAAAGCACTTAAAAAAATTGGCTGGGAAATATTTAACCCACAAGATTTTTCTGTCGCTGAACAGGTCCAGATTTTGTCTGAGTCAAAGAGGATAGCTGGTTTTGTTGGATCCGCATTTCACACTTTATTATTGATCAAAAACTTCTCTGGACAAGTCATTATATTTCAACGCAATCCGCATAATGGCAATAAAAGAAAAATAAGCGAAACATACCATACAATAGCAAATACTAAGAAAATAAACCAAACAGTTATAAGACCAGATATAGAGTTTATAAATCAAAAACAAAGTTTTATAAGAGACATTTCAACAATTATAAATGTATTAAAATAGAAAAAAATAATGATTAATATAAACCTAGTAAAAGAAAATGAATTAGAAAGGCTTGTTGACAATAAAGGGAATGTCACAAATAGGATATCTTTAAACAATAACAATCACAACAAAATAATTAAGATATCTCCTTGGCATCCTGAGCACTACTCTTCTATTATATTATACAAAGTAAAACTCTGGGCGGAAAAAAACAACGTAAGAGTTGTAGCTGAGGCTAATTCAAACTATTTGCCGGCCATTAGTCAGATAGCAGATGAGATTTACTTACAGGAGGTTGTTGGAAATAGGTATTTTGTAGACGCAACATGCAAAAAATGCAAGAATCCTATAAAACTGAAGAGCTTATTTTATTGTAAACAGTGCAACTTTGTTTATGACTATCCTAGTTGTCCTGTACATCAATCTAACTGCAAAAACTTTCGAGTAGGCTATTGCTCCTGTTGCAATGACTTTATAGATACAAATGGAATTTGTCCTGCTGCTACTAGCAATTGTGTTCGAAAGTGTTCTTTTTTTAAAAATGCTCCCGGTAAATTTGAGAATGTGCTTGTAGATTATACAAATCCCAACCTAGATAGATCTCTTGGTAATTCAAAAGGTGACTTTTTGAATGTGGTAGCCGAACAAATATCTGACCAGGAGGTGGTTGAAAGGTTTGCATTCTCAAAAATTTATATATTAGAATCTGCTTACAAAAAGTTTTTGATTCATAAGGATAGTTTAAGAAACAACGTAATAATGTTGCATACTAAAGCTGTTCATTACTCTATGTCTAGTTTCTTAGATAGTCACATCGTTTTGCCAACTGTAGATGTAGACTATCAAAAAGAGTTGATAGAAAAAGCTGGCTCTGATTATATGACTTTTCAACTTCTTGGTTCAATGTTTCTTAACTGGTTTTTTATTTGTCAAAGAGGGGCATCAAACATTCTTTGTATGTTACCTTTAAATAATATAGTTTTATGGGATGTGGTAAGTTATCCATACTCTAAAATAATAAGAGGACTAAATGTAGCTAGGTTTGGTAGCGTTGCTGATAATGTTCCTCTATTAGAAAATTGTTACTTAATAAATGGAAAAAGAGTTGAACTATATGAGTATATAATAGAAAACAAAGAGCATATAAATAACTTTATAAAAGAGGTTTTAATTATAAATCAAGCTCGTATTAATCAAGGTAGTTGTAATTTTTATGAGAATTGTAATAAATCACAACAACTACTATAAAGGTGCTTTAAGAATTCTTTTTGAGTCTTTGCTAAAAACAGGATTTTCAGATTTTGATAAAATAATATTGGTGCAAGCTAACAGCAACCAAGAAGAGCCACCTATAAAGAAGAACCTAAGTGAAATTTTACCTGGTTTAAAAGAAGACATAATCTTCATCCAGACGAAAATGAATAACTTTGATTATAATGGATATCATGCCTTGTACAAATATAGAAGCAATTCTTTAGTCGAAGACATAGGCTACTTATATTTGTTAGACACTGTGACCTTCTGCAGGGATTTTAAAGAAAGATACAAAACAATATGTGACGTTTCTGTAAAACCGGATCAAATAATAAGTTGCCCTTTGCCTAACTCCAACATATGTATTTTTGGTAGAGAAGTAATTAGCAACTACAAAGATAACTTTTTAAGACCCATTTCAAAGTCCCAAGCTATTTCTTTAGAACATAATAACCCCGTTTTTTTTGGTGATGGATTTAAAATGATGGGTTTGCCTAGTTTTGGCAACTTGTTTATAAGCGGTTATAGAAGATATCAAGGAGAAGAAGAAATATATAAAAAGGGTTTTTCAAGATACAAGGTCTATTACCCTTACATAGGAATTTTTAAGTGGATTGGTAAAAGCCCAAGAGAGTCTTTAATAAATGATAAATCATCATCATATATAGAATATGGCGAACAGTACACAGACAAAAAATGGTTTTAGGAGGTTTAATGTATAGCTTAGAACAATTAACTGCTATTAAGGACAAAATATTAGCCGACAGGGTATCAATTAAAGAGTCGATTAAATTTGTTGTTCCTGATTTTGATTTGTTAGATCAAGAAGAGTACAAAAATATTTGTAGAGACTTGTTTGCTAACTTCAAAGAGCTCAGAAAAGAAGTTAAAATTATAGACCTTGAAATAAAGATAAAGAATTTGAATGATAAAATCGAAAAGATGAAAAACTCTTAATTTTCTTTAAAATATAATTCTAAAGCAGAAGCATAAAATTTTTGATTCTGCTTACAAAATTTGATTCTAACTTGACAATAGTCTTTGCTTCTATATTCTATCCAAGAAGATTTTTCCTCTATTCTCCACTTTAAATGATGGGGAATAAAAAGATTTTCTAAAGCAATGTTTTTTTTTAAGAACTCTATAGTAGGAATTTTCAATAACAATGCTTTGCTATAACCTTTTGCGATTTTAAGCCTTCCTTTGGTAAAAAAAATTGTTTTTTCATCTCCAGCAATTGGCAACAAAATTCTATTGTTATATCTCAACTTACTCATTTTAAACTTTTTTCTCTAAATACATCTATGGACAAACCTATACCAATACCAAAAAGAGCGTGCACTGGTACTCAAAGGATAACAAAGAATTATTTTTTGTCAATTCTGCCAAGCAGGCCAGATCCAACATATGTTATCGAAGTATCCACTGGACAGAAGATAAGAATTGACTCCATAAACAGTGTACGCGAACCTTTAAACTTAAAGAATGGCCTATACAAGTACAAATATATGCCTATAGAAACTTATGAACCAAGAAAAATGCTTCTATCTCTAAAAGACAACGACTGGAGAATTTATAGCTTTAATCCTCTCACAAGAGAGATATGCTTTTCTATAAAAGATCGTAAACTATCCTACACAGTCCCAGATTATTTCTGAAAGTATCCTTTACTTCCCAGACAAACATTTGCATCATTGATTCTTTTTAGAGCAAGAACATAAGCAGCCGTCCTCGCAGGTACATTGTGTTTTGTGTAAAGCCCAAGGACTCTATCTGTAGCATAGTCCATCATATCCTTTAGATCGCTTTCTACTTTGTCTAAAGATCTAGATATTGCTGTTCTGTTTTGTAGCCATTCAAAATAGCTTACAACAACACCTCCACCATTTGCAAGTATGTCTGGTACGACTAGAATATTTTTGTCATTTAATATCGAGTCTCCTTCGTTCGTTGTTGGACCATTAGCCATTTCTAAAACTATTTTAGAGTTTATCTTGTTTGCTGTTTCTTTATTCAAAACATTCTCTATAGCCGCAGGAGCTAAAACATCAACGTCAAGTTCCCAAAGTTCTTCGTTGGTTATCTTTTCTCCTTCCCCCCAATCTTGACCTTGGCTTTGGTCTAGGGACTTCTTGCAAGACATTATATTAAGTCCATGTTTGTTATAAGCACCACCATATTCATTCGTTATTGCAACCACCTTCATCCCAGATCTAAAACACTTCTCAGCAAGCCAATATCCAACTTTACCAAATCCTTGTATTGCAATTTTTATGTCTTCTGGGTTAGATGGAACTTCTTTTATTCCACTCTTTAGTATCTTTTCTAGAACATAGTATCCACCGTGCCCCGTGGCAGAGCTTCTGCCTTCTATTCCTCCTAAAGCAACAGGCTTTCCAGTTATGATGTCTTTTGGATGTCCGCCCTTTATCATCTTGTATTCTGAATACATCCATCCCATTATTCTTTCGTCTGTGTAAAGATCAGGTGCAGGAATATCAGAGTCGGGGCCTATGAAGTCGGCCATTGAAGCGATGTACTCTTTACTTATTCTTTCTAGCTCTCTGTTGGAGAGTTTTGTTGCATCAACACTTATTCCTCCTTTTGCCCCTCCATAAGGAAGTTTTAAACAGGCACACTTAAAGGTCATCCAAAAAGCAAGAGCTTCACAATGGTCTTGATTTACTGATGGATGATACCTTATGCCGCCTTTTGCTGGCCCTAAAGTAGTGTCATATTGGCACCTATAAGCTTTATACATTTTTAATGATCCGTCATCGTGTCTCACCGGCAAAGAGACCGATAGGGTTTTTTGCGGATACTGCAACCTAAGCCAGCTTTCATCGTCTATTTGTGCGAATTTATAAGCTGCTTCTAGCTGTTTTTTTGCTTCTTCTAGCATAAATAAAGTACCCCTTGTTAAATTTATTAGAGTTATTTGGAGATAATAATGAAAACATTCCTTGAAAGCTTGAACATAACCAAGAACACTAGACTATTAGAACAATTGATTTTAAAATTAGAGTACTTAGGAATAGACTCTAACGAATTCTTGGATTGGTACATAGAAGAAGGCATCAATCTACAGAAAAAAGGTTTATTGATAGAAGGTTTTGATGATTGGGCCTTAAGAGAAGGTATTTGGGATAGTTTCAAAAGTAGATGGTTTGGAGGCAAAAGTTCAGGCCAGGGTCAAGACCACACAGACTCTTCAACAGTGCAAAGAATTAAAAACGCAGGAGAGAGGGCAGGCCAATTCGTCCACAACCAAGGTAACCGCGTGGGAAAAGCACTTGGGTGGGCTAGAGACGCTTATAATAGTTTTAACAAAGGCGTACAAGGCGATAATTCAAATAACGTAGATAAGCATACTTCTAATCCTTCTGTTGTAGAAAAAGCTAAAGAAGCTTTGTCTAATTTATCTAAAAGAATACAATATTCTAAACAGCTTCAGTCGATTCTAGGTCGTGACAATGAAAGTATTATACAGCTTTTAAATGCACTCCAAAGCGTCAAAGAATCTTTTGATATAAGAAATAAACTCATTTTTTTGAAGTCTAACGGTTTGGATGTAGAGCAACTGGTAGAGCTGTTTATACAAGAAAAATCGAATATCAACGAGGGAATAGAAGACTGGTTTGGAAAGGTTGGTGATTGGTTCAAGGGTCAATGGGCAAATGTAAAACATGCTTGGAACACTTGGGGCGATGGCCAAGAGGGAGAAGCAGTAAGAAGAGACAAACAAGCTGTGGATAACGCTATGAATGCACTACAAGACTTACAGCAAAATAGTAGCAACAATGAAGCCATTTCAAAATTTAAAGATACAATAAACCAAATAATTGATAAAATAAATTCGGCAAAGCAGGCTCTAAATCAAACAGGAAGTGAGCCGCAAAACAAACCACAGTCTGCACCACAGCCTGCACAAAACCCAGGTCCAGCTTCAGCAGCTCCTGGAGTTACTGGAGTTACTGTTTCTTCCACAGCAGGAACGCCTTCCAATCAGGACGGTTCTTCTCAAAGTGGTTGGCTTGGTAGTGGCTCAAATCAAGACGGTTCTTCTCAAAGTGGTTGGCTTGGTAACAACTCCGGAGATGTACAACAAAATTATTTAGGAAAAACTCAAATGTACGGTCGCCAACCTAAGCCGGGAGTTAAAAAGCCTGCTGGGGGATGGCCAAACCCAGGAACTGGTACTACAGATGTGGGCTCAGGAGTTCAAAATAGCTCAACAAACTATGACTCCGATGAAAACAAAAAGTTTCTAGAGTCTTTGCTACCAAAATCAAACAAGTTCTCTTGGTTTGGATATTAGTGAATGCTCCCACCCCCTAAAGGGAGTGGGCTTCTAAGACATTGCTGTCTAAAGAGTTCATCTCTTATAATGAACTAAGACTTAAGCGTTTCTTTTAAGCCTAAAATTAAATAGTGCACGCAAATTGCAACAAGACATAAACAAGATAAAGCTTCTGTAACTTTTAGTGAGTTGAATAGAAGAACACTTAAGTAAGCACAAGACAATATTGGCTGTATTGCGAATAAGAATAGCAATATTTTTGACATAAAGTATGTATGTCTTCAAATACTGTTTTTAATATATTCTATAGCTTCATCTACATTTTGCTTTGTAAATATAAGGTGAGGTCTTAGTCTAATAGACTTTTTACCGCAGGGTAAAACAAGCATTTTTTCTCTTAGCTTCTTTAGAACTTCATCTCTTCTAGACGGAGTTTCTAAGTCGAAAGCAAGCATTAAACCTCTTCCCCTAACATTGTTAATCTCATCAACACCATTCAGCTTGTCTAGAAAGTAGCTGCCTACTGTGGAAGCGTTTTCTACTAGATTAAGTTCTTTAATTACACGTATTATCTTAGTAAATCTTAGCATGTCCACAACATTTCCACCCCATGTGGAGCTTATTCTGCTGGATTCATTGAACACATTATTATCTATATCTTCAATCCTGTTGGTAGAGGCAAAGCCGCAAACTTGTGTCTTTTTTCCGAATGATATCATGTCTGGAATAATTCCATAATGCTCATAGGCCCAAGTTGCACCAGTCAGACCAACTCCTGTCTGTACTTCGTCCAAAATTAGCAGACACTCATAGTCATCTGCCAATTTTCTGATAGCTTTAAAATATTCTGTTCTAAAGTGATTGTCACCTCCTTCACCTTGAATTGTTTCCAGAACAATTGCTGCTACTAAGTTTGATTTAAGGGCTCTCTCTGTTTGAAGAAGACTGAGCTCCTCAACCAAGGATGCTTTGCTTTCTACCACAGGAAATTCTATCTTTGGATTTTTCACTCTTGTCCAATTAAACTTTGGAAAAAGAGCAGTCTTGTTTAGTACCGTGTTCGTTAAAGAGAGGCAGTATCCACTTCTTCCATGAAAGGCTTCCTCTAAGTGCACAACATCCATTTTATTTACTAGAAATTCTTTTGCACTATAATTTAGCCCCAGCTTTTTAGCTTTCCAGTCAAACGCACATTTAATTGCATTTTCTACTGCTAATGTTCCTCCGTCTATAAAGAACAGATGGTTAAAGTCAGGTGTAATTTTAGAAAACTCTTCTATAAAATTAGCATAAGTTTCTGTGTAAAAGTCACAATTAGCTATTTTGTTTAAGCAACAGAACTCTAACTCATCTGGACTTGCAAACATTAATTCCTTAAGTCTTGGATGATTCCAACCAAGAGGCATACTGGCATATTGTGATGCACAATCTAGATAAGAGGTTCCTGAAATTTTATCTACCAGATAAACGCCAGCACTCCTTTTGGGGTCGATTACAACCTTTTCTCCATCACCTACTGTGTATTTGCAAATTATTTCGTGGACTCTATCCATTAGATATAACCGTCCTTTATAGCCTTTTTAATATCATCTGCAGTTACTTTTCTACCAACAAAATCAGATACAGACTCTACAAAGTGCTTTTCAATATCTTTTTGTACTGCTTTCATATACATCGGTCCCATTCTCATTGCTTCTACCAAAGAGTTTATATCGACTTGCCAATCTAAGAGTTCTCCTCCTATGAATATGGCCTTTTCTATTCCCCCGCCTTTGGCTGGTCTTATTTTAACTTCAAAACTTTTTCTGCCCTCGAACTTTATTGTGTCTTCGTATTCGCTGGAATCTTTTTGTTCTTCTGTCATTTATCCTCCAATCTTAATATAGTTATTTTTTTGAATGTTGAAATGGTAAATATATCATGAATAAATTCCTAGAAAGTAGTTTTAAAGACTTGTATTCAAGTACTGTAAACGCTTTTCCGAAAACAACTAGAAGGCAACACGCTATAGACCCTATAAAAATTGTTAGGCTGGAATGGGTTCCATATGTTGGTCTCAAAACGTTGTTTATAAAAGGTTTAGCACAAAATACTGAAAACTCAAAGGAATATAACCCTATTCTGCTCTTTAAGAAAATAAACTATTCAAGCGTAAAGGGTAATAATTATATTGAAATAAGAGACAACAATGGAAAGAACTACTTACTGGAAAAAATATCAGAAAACGACGTGCTAGTAAGGTGCAGTTGCAAGGACTTCCTTTGGAGAGGAAATTACGCAGATCACCTTGATCACTCCCTATACGGCAGAAAAAGGACTGAGTACGCTTCTCAAACCAACAGACCTCCGGTGAATCCCAACAATGACCCTATGGTCTGCAAGCACGTTATCAAACTTTATAAGGTGATAGAACAATCTGGAATTATAAATTAATCAAGGAGGTTTATGAGTTTTGATGAATTCTTAAATGTTTTTAAGAGGATAGAGGGTATCAAGATAATTGAATCTAAAGATGGTCCATATTTTATTAGCTATTCTGTTTTATTAGATAATACACAAAAAGAAATAGAATTTATAGTAAATGAACTAAAAAACACTTTTGCTTGCGACATATCACTTCATAATATAGATGACAATTCATTTAAGTTTGTTTTAGGGTCTATAGACTTAGAGTCAAACCTAAAATCCATCTCAGAAAAGATATTGGAATTAGTCAGCAAACAAGAAGATAACAGAAAAAGCAAGTACAAAGAGTTTGGTTTACCTGATTTATCCTTGGTTACCATAAAGCAAATGGTAGAAGAACTAAAAAAGCGTAAAAACTTAGTATTTTCTTTAGTTTGGATAGAGAATAACGAGAGAGATAACATAGCAATAGAAGGCTCAGGAAACCCTACGCAACTAGTAGGATTGCTTGCTAGGGGCGTTCACATGGCTATCGAATGGGCAGACCGCAGTATAAGATTCAATAAATAATTTCTATATATTGTGGAGAAAAATGACATATCAATCTAGCCCAATAATAACCGAGAAGCAAAAACAAGTAATATATGGAACTATATTGGGGGGGTCCTCTATAATTATGCCAAGCAAGGGAAAGAACTTTTATTTGGCCATGAGGGACAAAGATCAAACATGGCTTTCTTACAAGGTTAACTTACTTAGCAATCTTTTTAAAACAGAAGAGTCTATAAAAAAGGATGGAACAACTTATAGAGCTTACAGTGTATCCTACCCAGTTTTTAAGGATATACATTCTCTTTTTTACAAAGGTAAAGACAAAATAATCAATAGAAACGTTTTGGATCTTTTGACGGACCAGGCTTGGATGATCTGGTTTATAGACGCAGGTAGAAGAAGTAAGAGAAAGTGCTATTTGAGGACTAATAAATTTAAAGAAGATGGAACTAAAAGTATTGTTAAATACTTTAATTCTTTAGATTGTGATTGTGAAATGCACAAATGTCGCAACAGATACGAAGTCGTTTTTACAAACAAAGGTTCTGCTGAGTTTTTAAGTATAATCAATCCTTGTAAGCCAAGCTTCTTACCTTAGATGCTATTCTTTATTGCTTTTTTAGACATAGAAACAGCACGCTTTACAAGCAATCTACCCGCTGTTCTTAAAAATGGCAAGTTTCTTTTTTTTGCTTCTTCTTCTAACCAATCAACTATGGTCTCAACGTTTTGCTCACACCATTCATTGCCATTGATATTCATTGTCGTGGCTTTTCTTTTACAACCACAGTTAGGAGCAGCCTTGATTCCTACACTCTCAAGTATTTGAGATAACATGGTGCCTGGCCCATAGGGATACGATAGAGAAGCAGGTGCTGGTCTAGGTTTTGGGTTTTTATATGACTGTTTTTCTAATATAGCTGTTTTCATACATTTATTATAGTTTGTTTAGAAATATTTTTTAAGGTACGCATGGAGCATAGAACGGTGCCCCGCAAACTCTTTCTCCGTTAGCATTTGTCATGTCGGGATGACAATTGTCTGTGCAGGATCCAAGAGAATATTCATAATACCCTGGGCATTTCCCACCAGGAGCGTTTATACAATCGTCACCAGCCTCAGAATTATAGCACTGCCATATAAAAACTACTTCCCCATCACACCACGGTGGGGGGGGTGGAGTTTGGGGGGGTGGAGTTTGGTAAGTTGGTGGGGGTGTAGGCACAGGTATACATGTATAGTTTTCACATGTATAACCTGAAGGGCATCCGCAGAATCCACCGCACTCATCGCTTAAACCACAGCCATTTTCTAGACACTTAGGAACACATTTGGTAGGAGTCGGATAAGGAGTCGGATAAGGAGTCGGATAAGGAGTGTAAGTAGGTGGATATGTTGGTGGCACCGTAGGTGTAGGTGTTTCACAGTAGCTACACGGCAAGCACATGCCACGGCAGTAGCACCAATCGCATGGACAACATGTAATTCCGGTGTCCGTTGTAAACGGACACAGCAGTATGATTTTACATGGATCTGGATATGTTGGCGTAGGTGGAACAGTTGGCGTTGGCTCCGGTGTAGGCGTAGGCTCGTCCGTGGGCGTAGGCGTTGGTGGTTTTGTTGGTGTAGGCGTTGGTGGTTTTGTTGGTGTAGGTTCTGGGGTTTTTGTTGGCGTGCTTGTTGGTGTGCCTGTTGGTGTGCCTGTTGGAGTTCCTGTTGGAGTCTCTGTTGGAGTCTCTGTTGGAGTCTCTGTTGGAGTCTCTGTTGGAGTCTCTGTTGGAGTCTCTGTTGGAGTCTCTGTTGGAGTTTCTGTTGGAGTCTCTGTTGGAGTTTCTGTTGGAGTTTCTGTTGGAGTTTCTGTTGGAGTTTCTGTTGGTGTTTCTGTTGGTGTTTCTGTTGGTGTTTCTGTTGGTGTTTCTGTTGGTGTTTCTGTTGGTGTTTCTGTTGGTGTTTCTGTTGGCTTTCCCGTAGTCGTTACCGTAGGCGTTGGCGTGGGCGACGGCGTTGGTGTTGGCGTTGGTGTTGATTCAACGCATGTCCCAGAGCCACTTCCGTCCTCCTGACACACGTATCCATCTGGACATCCACAGAAGGTTTCAATGCAATTATTAATGTTGCATCCTGGATCACCCCCGCAAATATAACCTGTACCACACCTTGGGGCTGATCCTTCTGGGCCTTGCAACACCGGGATGTAATCATAGCCACCGTATGGGTTAGCAGTCTTAACCATTACAAATTCATTCTGTGGGCAACCTGGGCAGGTCACTACTGGTGTTGGAGTGGGTGGTTCTGTAGGCGTTGGAGTAGGTGGAGTTGTTGTTGGAGTTGTTGTTGGTGTTTCTGTTGGTGTTTCTGTTGGTGTTTCTGTTGGTGTTTCTGTTGGTGTTTCTGTTGGTGTTTCTGTTGGAGTTTCTGTTGGAGTTTCTGTTGGTGTACTTGTTGGAGTTAGAGTGTTAGTGTTAGTTGGTGTAGGAGTAGGAGTGTTAGTTGGTGTAGGAGTAGGAGTACAACCTAAATCACAATCTTTTTTACTCTTATAACATCCATCACAGGGAGATCCATTGTCTACACAGTTTCCATCAATACACATCCAATTACAGTCACTACACTGACACTCACATGTACCACAACCAGGCAAGCTAGGATCGTACACCCAAACGCCAGGCAATCCACCTGGGCACGGTGATTTTTCACGACATAACTTTTGTAATTCTTCAATATTAGTACATTCTGGTGTTGTTGTTGGTGTTGTTGTTGGTGTTTCTGTTGGTGTTTCTGTTGGTGTTTCTGTTGGAGTTTCTGTTGGAGTTTCTGTTGGAGTTTCTGTTGGAGTTGTTGTTGGAGTTGTTGTTGGTGTTGTTGTTGGTGTTTCTGTTGGTGTTTCTGTTGGTGTTTCTGTTGGTGTTTCTGTTGGTGTGTATGTTGGTGTTTCTGTTGGTGTGTATGTTGGTGTTTCTGTTGGTGTGTATGTTGGTGTGTATGTTGGTGTTTCTGTAATAGTTGGAGTTGGGGTAGCTGTAGGACAAACAGGTATTGAACTATAGTATTCTTCTCCAAAATCTGAACAATACTGCGGTTTGCAGTTTTGATTTATTACGCCTATGTAAACTTTTTTGGTAACAGACTCATAGGTTCCGTCTAGATTACAGTAATAACATGTTGTGTCTTCGTATTTTACACAATTATACGTTAACATTTCTTCGCATGTTTTTGCACATGCACAAAGGCAATCTGTTTGTCCTTTGTAACATGGGTCCTGCGTGCATTTTCCGAAAGTGCAGTTGCTAGCACAGTCATATCCTTCACAACCAGAAGTACATGGTTTAGCAAGGGAAAATACTACGTTTCCTAAGTCATTTAAGAAACCTTTTAATCTATCCCTTATTTTTACCATAATTTTCTACCAAAAAGCTGATTTTTATTAGATCTATTTCGTTTTTTTCTCCATAGTTCAATAAATTATTTATGTTATCTATGATCGTTTTTTGGTCATCAGAATTTAACTGAGAGGAGGAAACTATTTCTAAATAGTTTCCTGAGCACCTTACTTCTTTTATTTCTTTAAAAAATGATAGTTTCTCTCTTACCTTTAGGATGCTTTTACCTTTTATTAGGAATGGTCTATTATCTAAAAACTCAAATTCTCTGTACAATCTACCGCAATCACATCTTTGATAATTTTTATTGTCTATTTTACATAAATCTCCGTTCCAATAGTTAACAAAAGGACTCGCTAAGGAGAAATAATCTGTTGATATTAGTTTATTGTCTTTCTCCACGCACCACGATATATTGTCCATTAAATGGTAGTTTTCTTCTTTACATGTAAAGAATGTCGCACCACCATCCCAGCATCTCATGTGATCGCAAATACTATCAAAAAGATTGTTATCTTTTACATATTTGATTGTCTTTGCCATGAGCTTTTCATTTGTATTGCTGAGAAGTGTAGAAATTTTTACATTTAAGTTTTTTCTTTGTAGGTAATTACACAGAGCACTTAAGTTGGGACCAGTAGTAAATGTCACATCTATTTTATTATTTTTAATGTGGTTCACTAGATAGTGAAAAAAAGCATCACTGTTTTGCCTAAAAGCTTCAAAGTTTGTGTAATGAATTGTTCCATTTCTCTTTCTTCCATGATGCTCCATAAAGTTTTTAGAGTCGCTTCTTACTTCTATGACTTCTTTAATTGGCAACTTTAGGTCAAAAAAGAATAAAATATTGGGTTGCTCTTTGATGTTGAATTCATCCAAAATAAGATCATAATGATTATCGCACTCTATAAAGTGCAAAAAGTCTTCCCATCTTCGATAGGAGAAAGAATAACCAGTGGTGCTACCACTTGTAGCCATAGGGCATGAGTTTATCTCTTCAACATACCACTTATCTTTGTTTATAAGATCCGCCTTTTCAGCGAATTCCTTTCGTTCTAGATAAGAAAATATAGGGCTTTTTTCTTGTGCCCAAAGATGTATGTTTAGTATAAGAAGCTTTATAGTATCTCTTACTAGGTCTTCATCTTCATATAAGAGATTAGTGCATATCTTTTTGTAGTCAAAAAGCATTTGCTTGCTTGGAAGCTCTTTGTTGCTCCATTTTTTAATGAAGCTTATTACTTCCTGTGTATTCCGCATCCCTCTCTTAGAAAAAAGTTCAAAGTTATCTTGTTTGTATGAGCCCATTTAAAGTCTTTCCATCTAGAAACAAGGTCCCAATCGTTACATTTTTTTACATATCTCCAACCACCAAACTTATTTATTAACCATCTTTTGTGCATTATCTCTGAGCTATCTATGTAGCCTTGTTTTGGGGCATTATTATGAATTCTTTGCCCAACAACTTTGAGATTATTATCTATAAGTCTAGTACCAGTGTATGCCATATCTGAATCATTATCTTTGATAACTTTGTATAGGCTTTCAATGTGATCTTTTTCAAACCAGTTATCGTCGTCAAGATAACAGATTATGTTATTGTCACTATTCATTATTGCAAAGTTTCTCGGACCCCAACCTGCTCCGCTACAATGCATCGGAAGATTGAAGTATTTGAACCTACAGTCTTTTTTTGCAACACTTTTGCAGAAAACATCTGCTTCTTTGCATAAGTCACATTCAATGCAATTTAGTTCAGACTTAGAGCATGAGTCTTTGATTAGGAAACAGTCAAAGTGAGGATATGTTTGCTCTATTACAGAGTTAGTGGATCTTTCAATCCATTCTATTGGTGAGTGATATGTGGGTAAGCAAACCAATATTTTTTCGGGTTGTTTGTACCGTAGCATCCACCTCCTTGCGGCCAAAAGCTAATTTCGAATTAGCCAGCATTCCTTGACAAAACTTTCAGCTGTGGTATATAGGATTTTTGTCTTCGATTTTACAATGGGGTTTTCCGTGCTAAACTCATACTAACGGTCCATTTCGAACGCTTCGATTTGGAGTGCCGTGCTACATCAGTTACGAGGTGATTAATGAGCGGATCTGTTGGATCTATAGCGGACCTTATGCTCGCGAAGCAAAAAAGGCTGCCGATACCTGATCTTGAAGTTAAACGAACCATTGTTTCGGATTCATCTGCCGAGCAGATAGAGGCGATTCAGCGTGAGGCTGTGATCAACCGAGATCATTACCTTTCTGAGTCTCGACGTTCTGGTCTGCCTTGGTTCAAATGCATTCGTAAGCCCATCCAATATAGTGAGTTTGTCATGCTTACTAGAGAGATGGCAGAAGAAATTAAAAAAGACATCTGGTCGGTTGCCGAAGGCAACAGAAACATCAAAAGGCTCCACGTTGAAGCCTTGCAGCGTGACATTGAAGCAGGAAGATGGCTTCCAACTCATGAATCGATTGCAATCGATGTCAACGGCCAGACAAACGACGGCCAGCATCGCTTGACTGCTTTTTTGAATTCCTCAAAGTCTGAGGTTTGCTTCTACATCACTTTTAACGTCCTGCCGGAAGCCAAATTCGCTGTAGACAGTGGATCTAAGCGAAATACTGGTGAAAAGCTCTCCATGATCATTGATAGAAAGTGGGGATCTAAGGTCACTGGCTTCTGTCGGGCTATAATGCGTGGAGTTAATGCAAAAGCCCGATATACAGATTCCGAGATCGCAGAATTTGCAACCACTTGGGAACCTGTGGTGGAATGGGTCATGGATCATTGCCCCAAAGCCGCTGCGGAGATTCAAGCTGCTATTGCCAAGATGTACATTTTTTATGGTCCCGATCTTATCGCTGATTTTTGCGATAGATTCAGGAATGTACGCTTTATTGAAGAGGGTGATCCTGCGAAGGCCTTGTATGTTCAAGTGGACCGTATAAAGGGCTGTCCGGACCTTAAGAAATATCGGTTGACACTTAGTGCATTGAATGCACTAGTGAACAACAGAAAGGTTAAGGTCTTAAGAGAGATCGATGGAGACATCTTTGATTGGGAAAAAGGTCGCTCTAATAGAGAGTGGAATGCTCCCAAGGATTCTTGGTGGGCAAGGGTTGGATCGAAGCAAGTTTGACCCTACAATGTGACCTAAGGAGGGGCTCTACGTGAAATACCGTAGAGCCCTTTTTTATAACTATGACAAAAGGTTGAGGCTATGAATCAAATTAAGATAGATTTCTGGATAAGCAACAATCAAAATGTTTTGTTTTCCGGCAAGCATGGTGTTGGTAAAACAGCTATCGTAAAAGATTCATTTGAGCGTCATGGTCTTAACTACAGGTACTTTTCCGCATCTACTATGGATCCTTGGGTGGACTTCATAGGAGTTCCTAAAGAAAAGTCCTTAGGGGCATCATCCGAACAAATGCTTTTAGTCAAAGATCTAATCCGTCTTGATCAAAAAATTGCTGTTGATTGGGTCATGAAAAACTGGGGCATGAGCAAAGAGTCCTCTGAGAAGATAGTCTCTAGCTTATCTCTTGGAAATGATACCTATTTAGAACTTGTTAGACCGGAAGTCTTTGCAACTGGTGAGATAGAAGCATTGTTCTTTGATGAATTCAACAGAAGTCCCAAGAAGGTTAGAAACGCAGTCATGGAGCTGCTGCAGTTTAAGTCAATCAATGGACATGTTTTTCCTAAATTAAGGCTAATATGGGCAGCTATCAACCCAGAAGATGATTCATTGAATTCTTATGATGTTGAAAAAATGGATCCGGCCCAAAAGGACAGATTTCATGTATTTGTATCTGTGCCCTACAAACCTAATGTTGAATGGTTTAGGGATAAGTACGGAAAAAAGATTGCAGATGCTTCTGTGTGTTGGTGGAATGAGTTAGAGAACAAGGATGAGGTTTCTCCTAGAAGGCTTCAATATGCCTTAGACACTTACTTAAAAAAGGGCGATCTTAGAGACGTTCTTCCTCCATCTAGCAATGTCTCAAAGCTATACAACGCACTCAGCAGCGGACCTGTTTTAGAAAAACTTCATGAATTTATGTCTAGCGGACGGCAAGAGGAAGCCATAGTATTTCTCTCAAATGAGAACAATTTTGCTTCTGCAATAAAGTACATAGTTAAATCAAACGATTTAATGGCATACTTTCTTCCTCTGATACCAAAGGAAAAAATATCTGCAATTCTCTCACAAAACGATAGCACTTCTTCGTTCATAATTTCCAACTCTCTTCGTGTGCCAGTTTTTAAAGAGATTTGTGGCGAAGTAATAAAGGCATCAACAAACAGTTCCTTAGTAAAAAAAATACGTAGACATTTTACAGAATCTCAGTTTGTTATGAACGAAGGAGTTGGGAAGTGTAAATTCTTCTGCAATAAGAATGTAGACCAAAACGTCTGGGTGGACCTGTTGAAGGCGATGTCAACTCTGGATACAAGAAAAGATAGGCTCAATATAATGTCCAACATAGCCTCAAATATACCGGAAAATATTTATTTGCCACAGATAAAAACTTGTCTTGACCTTATTTCTAAGCTAGACCCTGAGCCGTCAGAGATTGTTGAAGGAACGATAAAAGCTACTCCTTGGTCGAATTTTGTTGAGATCGTCAACCATTTAATTCGTGAGGGTATTTCTTTATCATCTTTGGACAAAGAATTTCTTCCTGTGCCTCGTGATCAAGCTTTGATATCGTTTAAAGAATCCAACATTCAATCCTTATCAAAGATCTATGCGGCTATAAAGTTGGCTGGTTTTGAGGAATCAGTAATTAGATCGTGCGAGCAATTATGAGCATCAAGATTGAAAATGATGAATGGATGGATTTATTGTTCTCTTTGGAGAACCACCATGCGGTGTTTTACAAACTTTGGCAGATAGGCAAGCCTCTATTCACAGAAGAGATAGAGACCGCAGCCTGCCAGTTTGATAAGTCCGGTAACTTTGTTGTGTTTCTTTTTAACCCTGAATTTTGGAATAGCTTAGATCAGTATAACAGGCTGTTCGTAATATGTCATGAATGCTTGCACTTGATGCTTAACCATGGAGTTCGTATTAAGGATTCTAAGTTTTCAAACAGACAAGCTTGTAATCAATGCTTAGATGTCGTTGTCAATCACTTATTGGTTGAAAGCTTTAATTTCGATAGAAATAAGCTTTTTGATGGAGAAAGCTACTGTTGGGTTGACACAGTGTTCCCTGATACTAATGTTTCTACAAAGGAGACTTTTGAGTATTACTATCAGCTTTTCGAAAAGTCTTATGGAGACGGATCACCTATAGCAGACACACATACTGTTGATGACCACAAAGCCATGCAGTGTGATTCTTTCAACCCGATAGATGTTGTCTCGCAAATGTCTGACTTTGAAAAAGGCACACTCTCTGTTCTGTCAAAGCATATCGGACAGGAAAAAGGAAAAGATTGGGCGATAATTACTGGGCGACCAAAAATTAAGCAGAAGTGGGAAAGCGTGATCAAAAATTGGTCAATTAGAAGAAAAAAAGATATTACCAAAGAGTTGGAACAATGGGCTAGATTGAACAGAAGATTGTCTCCAATGCGATCAGACTTAATGCTCCCATCGGAGATGGAAGTTGATGACTGCTTATTTGAGAAATCCAAGATAAGAGTTTGCTTTTTTCTTGACTCCTCTGGCTCCTGTTGGCATCTAAAAGACAGGTTTTTTCAAGCGGCCTTGTCGCTTGACCCTAAAATGTTTAGTGTAGACCTTTTCTGTTTCGATGTGGCTGTCCACAAGGTGGACCAACGGGAATTGAAGGTTTTTGGAGGTGGTGGAACTTCATTTGCCATAATAGAGAGCCACCTCCAAGACTCTGGCGAAAACTATCCGGATGGCGTATTCGTAATTACAGACGGGTTCGGAGACAAGGTTCTACCTAAGTTTCCAAATAGATGGAATTGGTTTCTTACGGAGGATGGAAGAGACTCTCTCTTGCCAAAAAACAGCAACGTTTATCAACTTTCAGACTTTGAATGAAATAGGAGAATGATTATGAATCGAACAGCACAAATCAATAGCGTAGTTAACCAAATGGTCCGCTGCGGAAGAGAGAATGTGAAGATATCTGCAGAAAAGAAAGAGCATTATGCTTGTGAATATGAGCAAGAGATATTTCTTGCTCTGGACTTGATACCGCAAGCACAAGCCACCTTCCAAGCTGTTGTTGCAAAAAAACTTAAGTCTGATGAACGAGAAAAAGTCATTAAGTTTTGCATTGACTTTAAAAACAGGAATTTTTCTGGTCCTAATGATCCTATTTTTTTGCTTTGGAGATTTTTGAAGACCGCAAATAGAAAGCCTAGCAATCTCTATCCTAGTGTTTCTTATGCTTTGAGGTCTTATTTGGACGGCAAAAAGATTAGATCTATTAGAAATGATAGGTCTTTTAAAGACATTATGGAGAAGGAGATGGTGTAGTATCTATAAAAAAGTCATCTTCCAACTTCAATAGCTCTTCTAATGCTATTATGGACCAAGGTCCATAATTAAGTTGATACTTAAATTCTTGAGGAAGGTCTTTGGTTAAGACAACACAAAACCAGGGTCTTCTTTTTTTCTTCCAACAAAGCATTGGTTTTCTGCTACATCTTTTTGCATCCTTAGAAACCTGGCTTAGGAATCCGTCTAATTCTGTGCTTCCTTTGATGAAAACCGAGTTTAAATCTATGCCTTCATATCCGCCTTTGCTCTCAAGAACAAATTTGAATCCTTGCGGCACCACCAGATCACCAGAAAAAACCTCTCTAGCATGTTGAGGTAGGTTGTTAACTTGTGACCATCTATTCCCAGAGCCAACGGATCTGCTAAAGCCAGTACCAAATCTTTTATTCAAGATTTTTGAAAGCTCTAGCTCTACTCTATTTCCTTTTTTCTTTCCGTTGATTCTTTTTTTCTTTTTTTCGAATATTCCTTCGTCCGTGATGAAATCTTCTGAATCTTCAAATTCATAACTCATACAATTATATATGAGTTTTTATTATAACATTCTAAAAGAAATGTGATAATAATTTGGCAATAGAGTTATCTATTTCTTTGAGTTGGTTAATGGTTTCTTCAAAAAGTTCTTTTTCCATGGTCTCTTTGTTGACCGCATAACGTAGTTCTAACTCTACATTTTTTGCCTTTTCTATTATTCTAGCAACATACTCTTCGGCCGAATTTAGATCATATTCGCTCCATAAAGAACTTCTTTCTTTTCTAATAATCTGATCGTTTTCATCTAGTTTCGATATTAAGTTGAAATGAGGCGTTCCACTTGGTATCGTAAAAAATTCTTCCCCCACCTCCTCAGACTCGTCCCCAAGTGTAAGTCTGTATCTGTTAGAGCTTAATGTATTGTCTACTAAACTTAAATGCCAAATTTCTTTTGGATGTACTTCAATTAGTTTGTAGCACATAGATAGAAGCCTACTATCACACTCATTACACGCTTCTTCCCATATGCTAGGTTCTGATACAAAAAATACTTGTCCTAATTCTTCCCTTAAGTCCGATATCCACAGTGGCCTGTACTCGTTTCTAAATAGAAGTAGTGATCTTTGTCCGCTTTCTTGTCTTATTCCTGTTGCTACGGCCATATGGCCAAATTGTATTAAGCTAAATATTCTTTTAACTGATTCTAGCTCTCTATCAACTATTGTTTTGTTTGATTTTATGGTGGACTCAAAAATACGAAGAAGAATTTCAGAATCGCATTGGGTAGAAACTTCATAGTTTTTTCTTAACTCATAATATTCATCGTCTTCTATTCTTCCATTGTGTGCTAAAGCTATTGTTTTGTCGTTCGACGTAAAGGGGTGGTTGTTTTCATTAAAAAATGGTTCCCCTACACCTTTCGAGGCTCCTCTGGCATGAGCTATAACTAAATCAACTTCAAAGTTAGACAAACCAGACCAGAATCTACTTTTTACGAAGCTACTAGACCTTGTTGGTTCTTTGTGATAGATCACGCTGCCGTTGAAACCACACTCGGCAGCCCAAAAGCCAGCAGCGTCTGTACCTCTAGACTCACTCTTTTCAAATAGTTTTGTTAAAAGCTGATAGCTTAAGTTCTTATCTTTTGATTTACCAATAAAGCCAGTTATGCCACACATTAATTTTCTTCTTCCTTTTGGGCTTTATTGCCGCCCTGGAAAAGTCTCCATCCGTGTGCTGCTATTGCACAAAGTTCTTCAAAAGAATATTCGGATAGAGGAATGCCAAAGAATGTAGCATTCTCTGCTTCTTTGAACCATTCCCGAGGCAGGTTGCTGTGAATGGTTAAATCGTAACCTTTTTTATCTAGCATAATTAGTGGTTGTTAGAAACTCTTACAAATTTTGCACACTTGTTAAAGTCTTTTAGTTTTCCTGCTCCTATGTAGGCACCGCAACTTCTTAACCCCCCTAAAATTTCCTGTACAATACTAGAAACTGGACCCTTGTACGGTACTTTAGAAACCTTACCTTCGGATGCTCTGTATTCTTTCTTTCCTGCTCCGTGTTTTTCTTGAGCATAGTGGCTGCTCATTCCATAGAAAGTAAGAGATTTCTTCGCACTCGAAACAACTCCACCATTGTTTTCGTACTCCCAGTCTCCCTCACACTCATCTGCCCCAGCAAACATGCCCCCTATCATCACCCAGTCCGCACCAGAGCATATGGCCTTACAGATATCACCAACGGTCTTGCATCCTCCATCGCTCATTACCAATCCTAGCTTTCCATCGCCAGAACTTAATCCATGAGCTGCGTGGGAGCACTCTACGTTACATGAAAAGGTGCCATATCCTACACCAGTCATTTTTCTAGTTTCACATTGTGATCCGGGCCCTATTTGGATTTTACATATGTCTACTTTTCCATGGATAATTAGCTCTTGGCATATTTCTGGTGTTGTGACGTTTCCTGCACAAATTATACTTTCTGGAAATTCCTTTCTTACAGTAGCACAAAAATGTACAAAGCTTTCCATATATCCGTTTGGAACATCTATTACAATGTTTGTTGGCTCTCCCAATAGTTTGCTCACAGCTTTAATTTTTTCTAGATCATCATCAGATTTGCCTATAGTTGTCCAAGCGTATGCTATGCCTGCTTCCTCTATAATCCCTGCTAGTTCTTCTGCACTGTAATACTTGTGCAACGCAGTTGCGATCTTATAAGAGGACAACTTAATAGCCATCTTTTTTGATGTAAGGGGGACCATGTTGGAACACATTAGAGGAATTCCAGTCCACACTCTTGGGCTGTAGTAAAACTTAAAATTTCTTTCTAAAGCAACTTGCTTTCTGCTTTCTAGGGTGGTTCTTTGAGGAACAATTAGAACATCATCATAATTTAATTTTACTTCTGGAGCTAAAAACATTGTAAATCTCCTAGTTTTTGAAAGAACCAAGCAAGTTAGATTTTATTGTTTTTATGATCAAAGTCAAGGATAATTTACTTTTTAAAAGGAAGAAGCTTGGGCATAAATAGTTTAAAAGGGAAAGGAAAAAATGAATTTCTTCGAATTAGACCAACAAGTATCACAGCAGACTAGCTTAACCCCTGCGTCGAATGACGAGACAGGCATTGATAAAAATGGCTACATAAGAATAGCTGGTAAAATTGCACAAAAGCTAGGAGAAAAGTCAAATACCTATACTCCTTTGGTTAGATATGTTGCAAGAAACCCCAAAATGTTGCAATTACTAGAGAAGTTAATAGAAGAAACAAGTCTAGCTCAATCTGGTAAGTTGAAAGCTGTTGTTTCAAGCTACAAGTAGTTCACATAGCACTTAGTTGCTGCCCAGACTGTCCTGCTAATGAGGGTTGATCTGTTAGTTGGGGATCTTTATTTACTGGTGCTCCCGGCATTGGGTCTTTTTCTATATCCTTTTTCTCTTGAGGCGGTTTATATTGATCCCGAACAGGCTTGACTGTGTTTGACGTGCCTCTTGAGTCCGATGCACTTTCAATACCTTCTGTTCCTTCTGGCGAAGCAATTTTATTTATTGGGGAACCTATTTTCTTTACTAGGTTATTCAAGGCATCCGCAGACCCAGAAACAGTCTTTTCTAAATCGCCTTTTTCTTTTACGGCTTTTATGATCGCTACACCAATTTTTTGCAAATCTTTTAGATAAACTTGGTTCTCTTTTGACCAATAACTGTGTAAGACTCTCCTTATTTGATTGACTATTCTTTCTGAAAATCTGGAGAGGTCCCTTGACCCCATCCTTCCAGACTCGCCCTTTAGTTCTTCGGCCGCAGCTAGAATGTCTCCTATCTTTTGGCCAAGATACTGTTTCTGCTCGTTTATTATAAATTCTTTAAATTTCATGCTTCTTTCTTAAAGTCTATTGGGCAAGCTCCACCATCACATCTTACATGATCTTGATCAACGTCCTCTTTAAGGGAGGATGTTATTGTTCTTATGACGTTTTCGTACTCTGCTTTAGTGACAGCCTCTTCAGGTAGATATTCATAACTGCTACGATCTTCTTGAGGCATCACAGAACAGCACTTAATTCTACTCTGATTTTCTTTAAGAGTTTCTGAAAATTGCTTGAAATCAACCTTGTTTGGGTTATATTTCAATGTATAGCTTATTTGGTTTCCTGTATCTTTTTCTAGGAGGTTACCTTTTTCATCTACACCTCTTATCCAATACTTTTCCCCTAGCATAAGCCATTTATACTGATCCTCTGGGCTGGCCTCAGAGGCAGTAACTAGTCTATCTTCCATTCCAAGCTCTGTTATTACTGGTGTGGTTGGGAACCCAACTATTACCGTGTTCTGGTAGCTAGTTAGCTCTCTTACCGGATAACCAGATTTTTCGTACTTCTTGACCAAGGGATCAGATTTGCTGAACTGAACCCATCTTAGATACCACCTCATAGAAGGAAGGTGCCAACCCTCAGTCAACCCAAACAACTTGCTTGTTGTACCAGCGGGTTTAATAGTTGTATCTGAGTGTGGAACTGTGACGCCTAATTTCTTTGAATAGGCTTTTGCCTCATCTTGGACAGCTCTTTTGAATCGTGACATTGTCATCCAAAAATCTTTAGACTTTTCTTCGTCTACAAGATCACTAAAACCAAGTTTAAAGAATTTCCATGCAAACTCATGGATGCCCGTAATACCAACTCCAATTCTGTTCGTTCTTTTTACTTCCTTTTTATAAACACTATCCATTGTGTTTACTCTAATTAATGCCCTAGTAACAGATCTGAAGGCTTCCTCTGCTTCGTCTAGAGTCTCTGCGTGATACGGCACAACGTCAGCGATTGTGCAGAACGCTCCCCATACTGCAATTGATATTTCGCCACACGGATTAGTTATCATGAAGTTCTGCTTTTTAACAGCCTTCTTTAACAGTCTGTTTATGTACAAATGTGTATCATCATTCAAAGAATACTTTTTGCTACCGATGAGACATTCTGTACTGATCAGTTTTTCTGTGCCGGACTTATCTTGATTTAGTTTGTCAACGTTGATAAACCCTGGCTCTCCTGTTCCGTCTCCATACGAAGCAGAAACAGCTAGCTTATAAACACTTCTTGCGTGTTTTGCGATTTCTGAATTATATTCATCTGAACCTTTTTTGACATTCAAGAGTCGCCAGAACTCTTGGTCAACAGTGATGCTATTGTTTGATGACCATAAGAAGCCCATGGGGCTCATGTTCTTTCTTATTTCTGTTATTTCTTCTACATTTTTTCCTGTAAATTCAATTGGTCTTTTTATTGTTATAAACTCTAGGACGCTTTCATCTTCCCAGGTCTTTGTTGACATTCGAGCTGCTCTTCTTGCTCCTCCAACAAGAACACACTCTGCAAAATAGTGGTCAATATAGATGGTTTGCATCCATCGCGGCAGTCCCGTGTTCTTCATGGTTGCTGCTTTGTTAAACGCGTTCATCAATGGCACAGGACCGCTTGCTGGCCTTTTTTGCATACCATTTATCGGGGCACCCTTAGGCCTAATTGCTGAAAAATCTAAGATAAACAGCTTGTCTTTGTGTATCTTTTCGAAGGCGGCGTTTTCCCATATTTCTAACGCTTTGGCCCATCCTTCTCTTGTGTCGTCTACTAAGTGCCAAAGTACATCCTTCCCACTTCCGTACTTGTGCTTTGCATCTCTTACTGACTCATGTGCCGAAAAATCAAAGTTGGGATGGTTCTCATCTAACACACAACGTAAAGCTGGTGCATTGTCCCAATCTACAAGCATCATGTCGTCATCGTAGCTTCTTCCTACGCCTGAGCCATTCATCAATAAATAAAATAGCATGAAGCTAGTGCTTGATGTCGAGCAATTAGTAAAAACCTCCATGTTCCTCTCAGCCTGTAATTCATCACCATGCTGGAGATGCCTACCGCTCATTAATGTCGTAGCATTTAGTAAATGCCTGTATAGAACCTCGTATTCTTTTTCTTGTTCTTCTTTGTCTTTGCAAAGCTTTGCATTTCCTAAAGCAACACGATGGGCAACATCATTCCATGTTTCCCACCTTCCATCTTCTTTTTTTCTTAGTATTGTTCTCTCGGCAACAGCTTGTCCCATACCGGCATGAAAGGTTCTAGTCTTCTTATTCTGCTTTGACATTTTTTCTCCTTGGTTCTTTAGATTTTATTTAAGGTTCACGCCGCTTTTTTTTCAAAACTTTTTTGTAAATCCATTTTCATGTATTAATCTAAGCTTTGATTCTGTTTCGAGCATCTTGATGAGGTCCTGGTCGTGTGTGGTTACAAAAACCTGTTTACTCTCAGCCAGTTCTTTTATCATTTTATAAATCCCGATAACTCCGCTTGGGTCCACATTTGTAGTAACTTCATCGAGGAAGATCAAGCTGGGGACAGAGTCGGAACTTAATTCTGTTATATAAGCAAACGAGTGTCCCACGGCCAGATTTAATCTTCTTCTTTGTCCAGTACTCATTGCATAATAGATATAAGGATCTCCATCTGGAGGGTTCCTTTCTATTTTTTCTTGCAACTCATTGTCAAAGTTTAAAGTTATAACATTGTCAATTAAAAACTGCAACCAGTAATTTATTCTCTTGTTTAAATCTGGTATTATTCCCTCTATAATCCATTTTCTAATTCCTTGTTCTCCAAAACCTGATATCCAATAGTCGTAGTAGGGAATTTTTTCTTCTAATGACTTTATCTTTTTCTTTTTTTCTTCAACTAGATTTTTAATTTTATCAAGTTCCTGCTTATCGTTCAGCAGTATTTCCTTAAAAGGCGAGTCTTCTTCCTTTTCATTTTTTTTAATTTGCTCAATGAGCTCTTCTATTTTTTGCTTTATAGCTATTTCGTTCTCGTTTGCACGGGGTTCCTTAATTTTTCCTAGCTCTAGAAACTCTCTTCTTAGTGTTTCTGATTTAGAGTCTAAAGAAGCTATTTTTTCCTCTACCTGTGCCTTCATTGTTTTTAGCTTTTCTTGCTTAATTTTTAGCTGTTTTGTTTCTTCCTCCATTCCCTTCAGAGTTGGAATTTCTTCCTTTATAACCCCGTCAATACGTGATATTTCTTTATCTAGTTCAAGAATATATTCATCAATATTCTTGATGTCCACAGTGCCTTTGCACTTTATGCACTTTTTCCCCGGCTCCTCTTTTTTAAGGTCGTCTATTTCTTTCTGAACCTTCTTTTTCTCCTCCATTTTATATTTTATTTCTCTTGACAAATCGTTAAACTTTTCTAAGAAGCTCTGGGCATATTCTCTCTGATCTTTTTCTTTTTGCTCAATTAATGAAATTTTTTCTTGTAATTCTTTTTTCTGCTGACCAATCTTCGGTATTTCTTCGTTTACCTTTTGTATTTTTTCTTGTGCTTCTTGGTATAAGGTGAGAGCAGCCCCAACATCCGACTTCTTCTTCAGCTCTTCCTTTTTTTCCAGCAGTTTATTTTTTAGATCTTCAATTTCTTTTAGCCGTTGCGTGTTCCACTGGTCTTCTTTACTGGTTGTAAGCCGCAACCTCTTCTCAGAATCCTCCTGATTACTTAGAAGCATGGCAAATTCTTTTGTCTCAGAATCTATCTGCCCTTTAATTTCCTTCTTTGCTTCTTTAGAACTTTCAAACCATTCTCTGTATGAGCCCAGAGATAGGAGGTTTTCAACTATTTCTCTTTTTGTGTTCTTATCGCACTCTAAGAAGCACGATCTTTGGTCATCTGTAAAAATACAGATATTTATAAAGCTTTCATATGACAGGCCTACTATTTCATCTATTTTTTTCTGCGTGGTAGACATGCTCCCCAGTGTTATTTCTGTGGAGTCGTTCCAAACACCTTCTTCGCTCTCCCACAAACGCAAGCTATTTTTATTTTTCTTTCCGTTCTCGGCTCGTGTTCTAACCACTCTGTATTTATCAAATTCGACTACGCACTTACAATCTTGACCAACTTTGTTGTGGATTACATCATCTATATTAATTTTTTCTGGTCTTTTTATAGTTTTACCATATATTGCATATACGATAATTTCTTGGATGCTGCTCTTCCCTGTGCCGTTGCTGTTAGACCTCATGTCCAACTCTGAGTATTGCTCAATAATCTTTGAGTCTTTGTTGATTCCCTCTACAAGAACTATGTTTCCATAGTCTTTAAAGTTGATTTCAACACCATCAGGACCAAACGGCAAGAAGTTCCATGCCGCTGCATACTTGAAACTAAGATTTCTCATGGCACCTTCAAACGCTTTTTTTGATTAGTTTTCTCAACGTCACAGTTTTGCCATCTATAAACTTAAGATATCCATCGTTTTTTCTGTCATGAAATAAAAACCCCTTACCTTCTAACAGAGGTTTTAGGCTTCCTGTTGGGTGTATTACCTTAGGCTTCTCTCCCTCTATCTCTAACTTTTTAGATTCTATTTGGGATAGACCTGTAAAATTCCAAGTATTACTGATATGTCTTATAAATTTTTCAAAATGATCAATTAAGCATTTAAATACTGCTGGAGAAGTGATGGGTTGCTTTGCGGTCTGCATGAAATTCATTATATCTTCTACAAAGGCCCATTGATAGTGGGGTCCGGCTATAAAACCCGGGTTTCCATTCTCGGTCAATAGTATTTTTTCATTTATTTCTTCAAATATTTTGTCTATGTTCTCTTCAAAGAATACGTCGGCGTCCCAATACACAAATTTGCCTTTGTTCTCTTTTGCGTACTTTGATACTTGTTTTATTGTTTCTATTCTTATGTCGTTAGCCTCTGACCCCGTTATTATTTTGGCCCCTTTTTCTAAGATTTTCTTCTTAGATAAGCCATGTAATCCACAATCAACTACTATAATTTCTCCTTGGTATTTTGCCACTTCTCTTAAGGTGTATATCCAAGAAGATCCAAAGTGGTCCCAATATTTTTCGTTGAGTCCAGTGAATACGTGATTACTCATTTAGTTCCTCTGCATATTTCTTTGCCTATAGATATAAGAGCCTCTTTATCTAAATTCCCAAATCCTACTTCTTCAACATATTTTTCAAGCATTTCGTCCCCCTTTAATAGGATAGACTTTGCATTTTGTATTATATGTTGCTCTATTTCGTGCTTCTTCTGTTTTATTTCTAGGCTGAATGGTTTGCACTCTTGAAGTATTTCCTTCTTCAATGCAAGCAAGTCAGCAGATCCTGCTTCTTCTACTTTTATTTGTACAAAGTTGTTGTTAAGCTCATAGTTTTTGCATTCTTTTAGGTCCAATATCAAATGCTTTGGAGAAAAATCATTCTCAATATATTGCAATTCATTTTTATCCCCATCAAATATTATTATGTGTTTTTTTTGAAATGCTTCCCCAAAACTTAGTTCTAATGGAGAGCCAACATATTCAACTTTTTTATTTACTTTCTGTTCTGCATGATAATGCCCCAGAAACGTACGTTTGTATCCATCGAATATTGATGGACTTATGGTTACCATTTCTCCATCATGCTCAACACTAACATCGGAGTATTGGTTATTGTGTAGAATTGCCCCGTCTATTGCTAAGTGCCCTAGAGAGTACTCTTCTTCTCCCTCTTTGCTCTTGAGCTTGTTGATTGATTCTATTGGGTTGTGCGTGAACGGTATAAAGTCCCAATTATGGTCCTCAATCTTTATCCTTTGAGGATCTTTTATCACCGTAACGCCCGGAAGAGCAGATAAGGGCAAAACACTGCTAACATCAGTGTTGTCATTGAACCATATGTCATGGTTTCCCAAAAGTAGAAATAGCTCTATTCCTGATTGGTCTAATTCATCTCTTAATATTTCAAAAGTTTTTTGGTAGGTATATATTTCAATTTTTTGTCTATCATGAAAAAAGTCACCACCAAAAAGTATTGTCTTTATCTTTTCTTTTTTTGCTGTTTTAAAAACCCATTGAAGAACTTTTAAACAGTCTTCGAGCCTTTCATTTTTCCTCTTATGGGGGAAAATATGAATATCTGAAAATATCAGGACTTTTCCCACTTGATGACTCCGTAAATGGAGCTTATATTATGCACAACTTTTATTTTAAATCAAGTTCCAAGTACTTTTTCTAATACGTCCCAAACGTTATAGGCTTTAAGTTTCATCGAAGGAGCATTTCCCGATGGGCTTCCTCCGCCTGCTCCGCCCATTGGATCTCCCATAGGGCCTCCTAAAGATGGTGGTGGACCTCCTCCACCTCCTCCCGGCATAGGTGCAGATATTCCTCCTGGTGGCCCTCCTGGTGCTCCTCCTGGTCCTGGTGGTGGCCCTCCTGGTGCTCCTCCTGGTCCTGGTGGTGGTCCTCCTGGCGGTCCTCCTGGTGGCGGTGGGGCATCAGCCTCCAGCAAGCTTTTAAATTCGATGTATTCCATGAAGCTTTTCATGATACTATCTAGTATTTTCACCATTATTTATTCTATTTTTGTTCTGAATCCAATAGATACCTATGAAAAGAAAAGAGAGAGAAGAGACGGACACTCAAAAGAAACTAGCGGTTTTTTTGACGTTAAGGAAGATGTCAAACCAATCCCAAATTGGTAGGTTAAACTGCTTTAGACAGAATAACGAGAAAAAGGTTGCCAACTGGCTAAACTAAATTTTGGAAATGCCTTTTCTTTAAGCATAGGACTAAAGGTCTATTAATGAAATAGGCTGGTTCCTTAATTCGAATGTTGAATAGACCTGAGTGGGTAGATAGAATACACCCACTCAGGTTTTTTATGAAGATATCTTTTTGCACAACGTGTAAGGACAGGCTTTATCATCTTAAACAGACCTTGCCTTTTAATCTCTTAAATACATCTGACCTTGACAGAGAATTTGTTATAATGGACTATAACAGCGAGGATGGGCTTTACGATTGGGCAAAAGAGCATCTTTCTTGTTGGGAAAAATGGGGAATAGTAAAATACTTAAGAACTCGTCAGCCAAAGTACTTTTCTGCTGCCCACGCAAAAAACATTGCACATAAAAACGCCACTGGTGACGTTTTGTGTAACCTAGATTGTGACAATTTTGTTACCCGTGGGTTTTGTGAACTTATTCTGAAAGTGTTCAGCCAAAAGCCATCT
>Ga0136644_10000021_pt1 | contig 125428 bp, 131 predicted proteins | sample C_130820_EF_Meta_FD_94780 | JGI IMG/M metagenome (GOLD analysis project Ga0136644, IMG submission 94780) | Freshwater microbial communities from Lake Croche, Canada to study carbon cycling - C_130820_EF_MetaG (v2) (version 2) | ecosystem: Environmental > Aquatic > Freshwater > Lake | place...
AGCCAGTAATTTGCACCGTTATTCATGGTTAAATATCGATTTCCACGGGAGACCTTTCGAGTATTCCTCTTGGACATCTACTAGAGAATGCAAAAGCAAATGCAATTCCATACAATTCACTGGAAACAAATACTGGTTTCCGAATTTATCTATAACACGTTTCTCTCTCTCATTCCTTCCCTGCTCAATCCCGAAACTCCGTTTGAACGAACGCCGTGGGGATTTACTCTCGGCGGAGAACGAGGAGTGTACATCGAACGCCGAGCCTGTCTCGCCTATGCAACGGCAGGCCAACCGTATGTGAGAGATCTGTTAAAGGTTATTATCCTGATGGCAGAATTTGGCATGGCATCGAATATAAGCTACGATGGTATTGATTCCGAGTATGCGGTAGCCTTAGAGGAGGTACATAGAATGTACCCTCTATCAAGCTATAGTGCCCTAAGGCCAAATGCAAATAATCGCATGGCAGTGTAAACATCTAAGCTCTGCACCAGGGCTTGGATTATTTAATACTACTCTACTCAGGCAGCTAGGACACCTGCGATAATATAAGGGCATCTGATAATCCACTGTAATTCCTCTAACACAGCGTTAACGCAGAACTCTTCATCCTCTGCAGGCAACACGTTTCCACCAGTAATCCCCCATTCACGTAGATTCCATAGTTCTTTATGAGATCCTTGTTCTCGAGTGCAAGATGCCAGACTGTGTACATTCCATCGGAGGCCCATGGCTCGGCACGTTCATCAACACAGGCCATCAGCCTATACAGTTTACCAGTAATAAACACCTGGCTGAGAATCTCCTCTGTCTTTCTTCTCTCTTTATCGGACAACCTGGGTACAAGGATGGAATGGCATCCCGTAAGGAAGAGATCTTCCTTTAACTGCAGGTAGTTTGCGACAGAGCAACGGTACAGACGATCCTGAACACGTTCATCGTCTCCTCGATTCTGTATAGTCCTCTTTCCAATAAGTTCCACCTTCTTGTAGCCTTGAGGAGTTAGCACACTGGTCCCGCACTTAATGGTTTCAATGGGTACATAGGCCTCTACACCATCCCTGTAACAGAGTACGGTTGTCCCTTCCAGAAAGCAAGGGGGCGCTGGATAAACATAATAGGAAAAAGAACCCAGGCTACTCAAGTCAAAGCCTGTTGAATACGCCCCAGAAGGGGGAGAACCTGTGCCCGTCCATGCGGCAATTCGCCAGGAAGCTCCCCATGTCGAATAGTCGGTGGAATTTCCACCGATAGAAGAACCTATAGTATATCCTCCATACCCGAGAATGGTACCAGTCTGTGAAAGGGCATGAGCTTGATCAGGATAATAGGTTATTGCTGGAAGACCAACCGCCTGTGCAAACTCATTCATGGGTCCAAGTAAGAGACGGGGTATAGACCCTGTTCCCCTCGTCTCGTGTCGAATTCCTTCGTGAAAGACGAATCCAGTATTTGCTGTAATAGGGTGAGCGGTGTCATCGAGAACAAGTTCTCCAGGGCTGTCGGTTAAATAGACGAGGTAGGTATTCTCGAAGGCCGACGGGCCGGAATCCACGTGTGCGGGAGTATCTCCCTGGATCCATCGCATGGGGATTTCCCCTGCAGAGATATCGAGTCCGAGGGGTAGGAGGGCAGAGCGAAGTGTCTCAGTTACAGGGGTATTGAAATACACCTGCTTCTGACCTGACGCAATCTTCTCCCTCGCAGCTGTCACTTCAGGAAGTGCAAGTAATTCAGCCAGGTATTCCGTGGAAAAAACAGGGGCCGCCATCTACTAAGGCCATATGCGAACAATCGCCTGACACTGGGGGCATGCAGCCTCTGTCGCATTACTGGGGAGTTCAATCTTGATTACCACCTTGTTGAGACAACTGATGCACTTGCGTGTATAGTATTTTACCACTGGACTAGGAGCGAACATCTAGCTTAGATGACGACTTAGAGTTTAAGCGAATCTACTTACGCTTCCGCAAAGCGGTGGAGACTACCGCCTCTTCCGCAAAGCGGTGGAGATGGTGATGGTAAATCACCGCCTCTTCGCCTCAGCGTGTGCCTCCCACGGCTTCTTCGGCATGGCCTTGCCGTCGCCACCCATGGCAAAGCCATTCTCCCTAGCGACAACCGACCACTCCACCGACCACTCACGGAACATATCTGCACATCCCTTGGCCGCCGAAGCGAGGCAGGCCCGAGCCGCCCTCTCCTCGAACTTCTTGGAATCCGCAACACCTAGACGGAGCACCATCTCCTTTCGCAGAGGATGGGGTACCTTGTAGCCAGCATAATCCACCTCGCCACTCGACACCGTGTTCTCCACGATCCACGCCTGTAGCATGCTTCCCAGGGTATGGTCCTCCCCACGAAACCACAGATCATAGCCCTTCATCGCTCCATCGGCAGGGCGGATATCCATTGTATCAGGAAGCTCCCCCACATCGACCGCAGCATACTTCTCACAGAGAGCAGCCAGCTCTAACAAACCAGTGTAGACCATCGTGTATGGAGACATTGTCCCAATGCTCTCCACGGTGAAATCGTAACTGTACGGCTCCCCCTTTGCATCAATCTTGAAGGAACGATGCAGCTCAAGGCTCCTGAACTCATTATTTAGCTGCTTCTTCCTGGTCTCATCGGCATCCAGGTCCTTGATAGCGATCTTCTTCTGCACGAGCCACTCCTGCCACCTCTTCAGGATACGCCCCTCGTCGGGGTCACGAGTGTATCCGTAAGAGCACTGCGATGAAGGGTTGAAGCGAGCGTGCTCCTTGCCCTTTCCAGGAGTCGCCCACGCAGTCAGCTCGATCGCCTCGGGAGACTGACCGGGCACAAAGGGCTTCAGCACCGCAATAATGCACGTATCACCTGTAACAGGGTCAGGGTAGAAGAACTGGGTATTGGGGACACGCACTCTCTCATTGGAAGTCGGCACCTTCTCGAGGCACTCAATCATCGACGCAGTAACCAGGAGAGTGTCTTCCGTCTTGTTCTCTACAGCCAGACGGAAGAGGTAACGCTCCTTATCCCAGGCAGATACTCCCTCGGCGGGAAAGGCAATGGGGAGAAGACCAATCCGATCGGCAAGCATCTCATTTGACATTGGTGTAGTGTTCTTCGTAACGGTGACATCGCTTGTGGTACCCGTGTCGGTCATATCGGCACGGAAGCCGAGGATCGATACCTCTGACTGCACGGCTCGGCGGAGACAGTTTGCATAGGTCACATTGGTGGGAGAGAGGGTAAAGGTGATCGTCTTCGCATCGGCGGACTCGGTGTCGTGGAATACGGAAGACATGGCTGGACTATTCTATCCCCCCGTCCGGATTTCAACTTTACTGTTTGGGGGTTTCGGCATTTGGTTTGCCTTTTGCATTGGGCCTTTTGCCTTGGGGCTTTTGCCCTAGGGGATTTGCGTGTAATGAATCCCCCGAAACATTTGTGAAGTAAATAGATGAGTCAGAAGAACGTTTGTTTTTACAGTAATAAGGACAAATGGTCCAAGGCATTCATCGAAGAATTGTCTAAAACTCCCTGGCTGAAGACGTTCGAGTTCCAATGCGTTGATGCCGATAAGGCAGGAAATAAGCCAACTCTCCCGAAATGGTTAAAGCAGGTTCCCACCCTCGTTATTGCCGGCGACGAGAATCCTGTAAAAGTGGATACGGAAGTGATGAACTGGCTGTACGAGAAGAAGATGAAGGCACAGCCGTCGAAGCCGCCAACCACGAGTCAGGCACAGACGCTGGTTGATGGACCAGAGTCGTGGCTGGGAGGTGAGATGAGTGGATATGGGGACACTGGCTACAGTTTCGTCGATGCCGATATGTCGACTGCAGGAAATGGAGGGGCGACAATTCCGGGAAGTTTCAGCTTCTTAAGCGGAATTGGAGACAAGCAGAGCGATATTGGATTAGCGGCGGCTGTTCAGAACCAGGGAACTCGGTCAAAGAAGGAGGCGGTGTTTGATAAGCAGATGGACATGTATAAACAACAGCGAGACCTAGGAATCCCCCAGGGACCGGCAAGACAGTAGGGGGTGTTCCGCTTACGTCAAAGCTAATCTAAAGAAAACACTCCATGTAAGTAAAGATATGTCGAAGGCACCCACTACTCCTCTTGGTCTGTTTGTTGACAAGATGATTGCCTTCTTCCGGGACCTGCACGAGACGTACTCCGAGGAGAAGGAGATTAAGAGTGCACTATCCTCTATCGAGGCGGCCAAGAAGGTGAATCCTAGGCTGATCCACGATCTGTTTAGCGAGCATGTATACAAGCCCCTGAAGGATGAGATTATGGCAGAGGATGTGGATAAGATTATTGCTTACACGAAACTTGCAATTCAGACGCAGTTCAATGAAATTTACCCGGCACTCACCATCTTTGACAAGTATTGGGGGGATATGTCGGAGTCGAATCGTTCGGCGATTTGGAAGCACCTGAAGGTCCTGGTTCTCCTGTGCGAGAAGGCATCCAAGACAGCGTAAAGATTCACCGCCTTTCTATCCCATATAGTCTAGATGCCGCCTCTTCCTAAACTGTTCCTCGACAAGTACGCTGAATTTGCCGTGGACCTGATGAAGACGTGCCCCGAGTTGAAGTCGGATATTGACATGGCAATGTTCATTTCCGATACCGACAAGGTTTCCCAGTTCAAGGAACGTATCTTACCCTCCTGCTCTCCCAAGAGAGATACCAAGACGAGTCCAGGTGCCGTCCTACCGGGAGTGTTCATCACCGATGAACTCTGGGCATCCTTCAGCGACACGACCAGGTCAGCCATACAGCAGCATCTTACCCTCCTCTCCTTCTGCCTGCTGGTTGACATGGGCACGAAGGACGATGTGAACGGTTCCGACTGGACGAAGAAGATGATGGAGGAGATGAAGGAGAAGATGGGTGGAATCGATTTCGCCTCCTTCGGCGAGAAGATGTCAAAGCTGTTCAGCGAGGGCAAGGGATTTCCTGAGCTGCCTGAGCAGTTCAAGAAGGGACAGATTGCCCGCCTGGCCGAGGAGATTGTGAAGGAGCTGAACCTGGAGGATCTCGGCCTGAGCCCTGAGGATATTGAGGCGTCGAAGAGCAATCCCGCCAAGACGTTTGAAATTATGATGAATCTCTTCGGGAAGAACTCAACCATGGTACAGAGTACTGTGCAGAAGCTGTCAAAGAAGCTTCAGCAGAAAATACAGTCCGGTGCTCTTCGCCCGAAGGAGCTAATGGCCGAGGCTCAGGAGCTGATGAAGCTCTTTAGCGACAATCCGCAGTTCGTTGAGATGATGGAGACGTTCCGGAGCTCTTTTGGTGCACGTGCAGATGACTTTGAGCGTGCTGCGGGACGTCAGCCAAGTGGTAGAATGTCTCTGGTGAAGGAGAGGCTTCAGAAGAAGCTTGCTGAGAGGAAGAAGGCTGAAGAGATGAAGAAAAACAAATAGAAGCGTTAGATGGAGTTATGCGACCCATATTTTTGGGAAAATCCCAAATATATTGTTCACTCGTTATACCCTACAAAGAAGCCATGTGCAAGTCATATGGTAAATAGGGTGGCTGTTGTATATGTGATTGCCTTTCTAGTTGGCTTCATCGTTACTACTACGACACGGAACCATCACTCGTACCTCATCGTTGGTGTGCTGGCAACGATAGGCCTTTTACCGACCTTTCTTGCACTCAAGAATCTCCAGGGAAAGAGGGAAGGATTTACGGACCAGCCACAGCTAGATGATCAATATGTCTTGGCATCCGTAAAAGAGACGGAACTTGTTACAGGGGTTGAGGGGACGGACGATACACTCCCCTTCCAGGGCTCGGTCGAGGAAGTCAGGAATCCCTTTCACAATATAACAGTTGATCAGTATTCTTACGCCCCGACACGAGACCCTGCACCCTCTCTGCAAACCCCACAGGCCAAGGAGGACCTAGATGCCATGTTCCGTGTACAGTGGACAAGCGACCCTACTGACGTGTTTGGCAAGACCCAGAGCCAGCGTATGTTTGTCACTCAGCCTATCACGAGTATTCCGAATGATCAGAAGAGCTACCAGGACTGGCTGTACAAGATACCTGGGAAGACGTGCAAGGAAGGCAACGGGGATGCATGCTACGGTGGAACCAATGGGGCTTCTGTTCCTTGGCTAAATATGTAGGGGGTCTCTAGCCTCTAGCCTCTAGCTCTCAACGTCTTTTGCAGGCTGAAGAGAAAGAGTAGGCTTCCCTCGACAAGAAAAACGCTTGAGGGTACGCCTCCGGCCTTTACTTGCAGGACCTTGTATTACTGATTTCACGCAGATAGCAATAGCAGAAGATTCTTTCTTGAACCGGCGAGTCTTCTGCCTCCAGACCTTTTTAATGCATGAACAGAATCTATCCTTCATAGGAGCCCGAACCATTTCTTCTACTCTGCTAGAAGAATGGATATTAACCGTCTTACACATGTAAGAGATGATGCCTGTGGAATCACCTCTTACTATTCTCAGTCGGTAGGACCTGGTCAGTACAACACACGTAACCTGGTTCCTGATGCAAGAATGGTGAACCCTATCTCGATCGAGAATGTATTTGTCTACCCCCGTGAGGGATTCGGTGCAAACAATGCTGACATTGATTCTGAGTCGGCACTGAAGAATCAACCCGAGTTCAAGAACAACAGGTGTCTGATCCGTGCCCAGGCGAGACCCTTCCTGACTGTTCCGTTCATGGGTACTGGCCGCGGTAACTCTGACGTCGAGTCTATGCTTCTGCACAGTGAGCAGGTACGCCAGGGCAAGGAGTGTGGTGGCGTGACGGAGGTGGGCTTTGATGGTGTGTTCGAGCCCTTAATTAAGACCGTGAAGGACAATGTGCAGAACCCTAAGCACCTGGTGGAGGAGGTGGCTGCCAATGGATGGATCCGTGGCGGTCTGCCGAGTAGGGCCTTTGCCAGAGATGTGAGCAGTTAAATGGTGACACGTGGCATACTAAATGTAAGATAGTATCCTATCTTAGATTTATATCACGTGTAAGTCTATGCTGAACCAGTCTTCGAGTAATAGAGTAAGACGAGATTCTCACGGATTAAGTCGCCCTTCTTACTCATCATATCATCAAACGATGCAAATTCAGCAGAACCTTCCTTTGATCCGAGAGGACCTGCAGATAGACCATTATCATATAACCAAATATCTGAATCTTCGCACTTCACGTAGGTGACATAATGACCTCCTCCAGGCGTTGATACCGTAATGGCATCTAAATACAATGTCGTTGAGTCTGTGCTGCCAGCGATCATCTTTGCCCATTCAGAGTGTGCCTTATCTTTCATTTCCTTTGTTACAGGTGTGTTTAGCATACGTTCGCCCTTCGACGTGGGAAGGGTAATTGTCTGGAGAGGAGTGATTGAATAGTTTGAATATGACTTATTTTGCGACTTGCGTTCAAAACTAAAGACGACCGTATTTCCTGTGGAGGGAATCACTACATCGGGAAATTCAAAGAATGCAGCTAGGGTGGGGTTAGATGTATCGGTTGTGTCCCCTTCCTTGAGGCTGCGTGGTAGGCCAAAATATAGGGCATGATAGTATATATCATATAACTGTTGAAATGCACTAGGTGATCCATTTACGAGCTGGACAAAGGTGTTGTCTAAGGTTGGTATGATTGATTTTAAATATAAGAGATACTCATTTGTTGATTGCGGGCCCTTGCTGGCTATGTCAAAGGTGGGTTTGGTGGCTGCTGGGGAAGCAGAGGCAGAGGCAGCTAATTCAGTGCGAATTTCTGTAGTAAGACGTTCCATGGCAACAGCAGTTGTTCCAGTATAATGGTCATATATCTCCCGAAATAGGGCTGATCCACTTTCTTGGAAAAATGTGTCTAATTCGGGTCTCTTCTTGTGGAAAAGGGCGAGGTTCACAGAAAGCCACCAGCATATCGCTTCACCATTTAACGGAATTTCTAGGTAACGGAGTCGGTCACAGTCAGACTGCGACGGGGCTTCTGGTGCAGGCGACGGGGCTTCAGGGCTAGGGACTGCTTCTGGTGCAGGCGACGTCCCTGTGGGACTAGACGTCCCTGTAGGACTAGACGCCCCTTCAGGGCTAGATGCCCCTGTAGGGCCAGATCCTAGACGAGTACGAGGAGAAGAACGAGCAGGAGTGCCGCTGCCAATAGGAGATGCACTTCGACTACGACTACTTCTGCGAAGTTCAGGTACCGTCCCCGTGGGACCAGGCACAGTATTCTCGTTTCCTTCTCCACTAGAGGATACTGAAGACATTCTCTTCAAGAATCATTTATTCCGCCAGGATAGAACATGGATGCAATAGGCCCATACGAACCTCACCCATGGGAATCTACAGAGAACCCCCAGACCTACGATATCCTTAAATCCTATGCGGAACACCCTAAGCCTACCCAGCACACTCTCGGCCTTGTCGGAGGAAATGAGGTGCCTTATGAGACCCGGGAAAAGCAGGTGAACATTGAATCTGATCTCCGTGGCATCACCCGTGCAAACACCTTTTGCCCCAAGAGGCAGCACCTGCCCAAGGATGACGTCGGAAATGAAGTACGACGGGACACTCCTAAGCAAAAGGTGTCTATAAATGTGTCATCTACCCCCCTAAAGCAGAGTCAGATGTGGGCCTACCCTTCCACCCTTGCCCCTGAACCCTTTAGCATAAATGTATGCAATCGTCCTGAAAAGTACTAGTAGAGATGTGCACTCCCCGACAGACGGCCTTCACACGGTCAAAGTGGGATGACGTCCACCAGGCAGACGATATGAGAATTACATCCTATGCTGGAACATATGCTTTTACTCCTTACAAGAACTGCCCTGCTAGTTTTCCTATGGACACAACAACCCGTATTCAACAATCCGGAGCAAGTTGGGTCTCTGGTCTTTGGAAGACAGAGGTGGAGTCTGACTTAATGGGTGTAGGCCGTCCTTCCGCAAGGCTGAGAGAGAATTCTCTTCTCTACAACCCAGCCACCAATCCCGTAAACCAGAGGAGCCTGGAACACGCTCCTGATGAGAGTTCTCCGCTTGTCTTCAACCATTTAACAAATCCCCCGTGTACCCTCCGTGCTACTGGATGGAATCGCTGGGACTTTCCCATTCACAATCCCCAGGAGACCTTCGAGACTCCCTTTGACTTTTTCATCCCTGCTAGAGATGTCGATAAGTACAGATTCAGAACGCACACTCCTGCTCGTGGTACTTACACTGATGAGGTGGTCAAGGGTGTTGCAGCAGAGCCCAGACTCCAGTAGATACATTCACTAAGACAAGCGTCTTTTCTTAGGTGATATGTTCCATCCTTTTACTAGTCACTTGTTAGTATGGAATTAGCAGTCCTAGCAGTTTTAGGAGGAGTAGGACTTGTTCTGGCAAGAAACACCACTCCTGCAGGTCCTTACCCCACAAATCCCGCAGGCACCAACCCTACTGCACGCAGTGCTTTACCTGTAAAAGAGGCGTTCGGGAATCAAGGCAACCGTCAAGAAGCCTCAGGCAACCGCCAGGAAGCCTTTAGCAACCGTCAAGCCTCGGATGGAAATCCGAATACGAGTCTCAGAGGTTCGGCCGCAGAACTTAACCTGATGTACAAGGGGCTTATGGGAATGACCACGCCACCTGTTGAACCAAATCCGTCCGGCGTCAGGCAGATCCCTACCCAAATGCCTATTGAAGCCGCAACACCCGATGTCATTATGAATGCCGGCGGTAGGGAGCTTACCCCTAACTATATTGATTCTGACTATATTACAAGCGGTCTATCTGGTCAGGTCGTTCCTGCTGAGGAGTTCACTCATAACAATATGCAGCCCTTTTTCGGAGGGAGGGTGAAGCAGAATGTTGACTCCTCTGCCAATTCTGGTCGCCTAGATCGTTACACGGGTGCTGGCACGGTGCAGGTGAAGAAGCAAGAGGTTGAGCAAATGTTTGACAACACCCAGGTACCCTTTGGCAACGTATACGGTATGGAGGCATCCTCTGATTTCGTACACAGTCGTATTAACGAGCCGAGAAATCGTGCAGGAGAGAAGCCGTTCGAGCAGGTGAGAGTCGCCCCTGCTCTGAACGAGGGGTATGGTTCGACGGGCAAGGGCGGCTTCCAGCAGCTAGAGGTCAATGACTACATGATGAAGAACATGAAGAAGACCGATGATCTTCGTGTTGCAACGAACCCCAAGAATACCTACACCATGCCCGTCGTGGAAGGTCAGCAGTTCATCGGCAAATCGGCAGAGAACCCCGGTGAAGTGAGGAAATACCGCCCCGATGGCTTTTACAGTGACGAGGATGGTAAGCACATGGGTATTGCCGGCCAGTCCGAGCTGACCAAGGAAATGAACCGTCCTATCCAAGTGATGCCTGAGACAAATCGCCAGGACACCAGTGTTGAATATACTGGTCCCGGTGCAAGTCAGGACTTTGGAATGAACTACGTGGTAGGCAGTTACAGGAAGCCGCAGGGCCACCAGTACGGGGGTGCGGGCTACAGAAATGCTGATGCAAGTCAGTTTTCGTCGAGTCCCGACGATGACTATGGTAAGGGTTCGTATGATGCCCGTCCCAACGAACGCTTTTACACTGGTGATCGTGTCATGGGGCTGAATCTGAGCCCTGCAGAGGCTGGTGCAGTAACGACGCATTTTGAGGACGAGTCCCGCCCTACCCGTCGTGGTGAGACGATTGGAAACATCCAGCAGTCTGGCAATGCAACAGGGTATGCCAATGGTGCACCAGCAATCACAGTATGGGATCCCAGTGATATTGCCCGCACGACGGTGCGTGAGGGAACCATCCACAATGACCGTTTTGGTATCATGGCTATTGCGGACGGCCCCACGCGTCTGACTGTATATGATCCTGATGATATCGCTCGCCCGACGCAGAAGGCACAGATCTCTGCTAAATCGGCTTACACGGGTGCACCGAAGGCGGCGGCTGAGCGGATGATCAGCCACACCTTCGCCTATAACATGACACTGAACCCGAATAAGCAGGTGGTGGCCAAGGGAAGACAGGCCATGGGTGGAAACATTCAGATGTTCAAGGGCGACGAACCCAATGTTACATCGAGGAAGCTGGACTCGGATATTCGCAATGACCGTGAGCTCACAGTCAACAGGAGCGTCGACCTTGGCCCTGGCTCGACGGATATCGGGCGGGTGAAGTACAGAGCACCCTTTAACTTAGATGTGGCAGAGGAGAGGAATACACGTGAGATTATTGAGATGACCCAGAATAATCCCCTCATGCAGAGCCTGCATGTGAATGCGTGGAAGTAGAAGCTTGGCTTCCAGCCAGGCCCAGCTCTTTAGCTTCCACGGGGCAGGCCCAGCTCTTTAGCTTCCACGGGAAGCCTAAACTCGGCAACCCAGTTCAATGAAAGGGGATGCCCCAACCTGCATGGTTAGTATATGGTCCTCCAGGTTGTGGAAAAACAACGTGGATATTATCACACGTCAGGCAGGCAAAAGCAAAGCTCTATCACTGGAACGCACGCACAGATCGGACGCTCAGAGAGGGAAGAGAATCTCTTCATCGGCAAGTGCGAAGTCAAGAACCTCTGTTCGTCTGGATTGAAGGAGCCGAAGATCTAACTCCCGAATCCCAGGCCTTTTTACGGCGTATTCTAGAAACCGTTTCTCCATCCGTGCAATGTATTCTGGAGTGCCGAGATCCAAACCGTATTACTCCCGCAATTCAGTCTAGGTGCGAGTGGAAACAACCTGTTGGGACCGATTCATTTCGTCAAATGGCTCGGCCGCCGAGAGTAAAAACAGATCCAACGTTAACGGTATCAGAATCCTTTCAAAAGGGTGAAAATCCTATAGATCAGATAAAAGAGTATTTGGATCGAGAGGATACCTGGGAGGAAGCTCTTCTCGCCTTGCGTGCAATTGGTTCTGGTAGTTCTCCCTGGGCACGTCTACTATACTTGAAGTCTATGCGGTTATAATGATTCTTTGAGTAAATGTATATAGACTAGAATATCGCAATGAGCGGGGAAAGTGATTTTTCAGTGTACGGAGAAGCAAAAGGAGAATATACACGTCAGCTCTGTGTTTTTCTTGTCCCTACACTTGAGACATATGTCTTAGAACTTCTCGCCTCGGCCAAGGAGGAGGCTCCGACACCCAATAAGATCCTTTGGCAGTTCCAAACCATGTTACAGGGTATTCCGGATTGGAATCAGGACAAGGTGCTGAGGGAGACGGAGAAGATTCAGAAGGATTGCCCGTGTGATTACCTGGAGGAGCTGATTACGGCTGTCTTTATTGCCCATACAAAGGTACTTTCTGCGATTCGCCTAACAACGAAGCAGAAGAAGCTGCAGATTACCATTCCCAAGATTGACCACTTCTTACACAGGGTATTATCGGAGTGTGCCCGTACTCTCTGGACAAATGCATACCTTTTTGCAGACTCGAACAGTATTGAGAAGCAGAAGAATCTTCGCCAGGTATCTTCTCTTCTGAATGATTCCGTGTTACAGGCGATTCGGGGTCTACTGCCCGTGAAGTCTATCCTGCGGGAGTATCTGCACGACGACGAGGATGACACTAAGACAGGTGAGATTAAGGTTGAGGCGGTAGAGGAGTCAAAGGGAGATGAGGTTACGGTCGCTGCTCCTGCTGAGGTCGCCGCTCCTCTGGAAGTTGCTGCTCCTGCTGAGGTCGCCGCTCCTGCTGAGGTCGTTGCTCCTCTGGAAGTCGTAGCCCCCATTGAGGCCGCTGCCCCTGTAGAGGTTACAGCACCCGTGGAGGCCGCTGCCCCTGTAGAGGTTACAGCACCCGTGGAGGCCGCTGCCCCTGCAGAGGTTACAGCACCCGTGGAGGTCGCCCCTACAGAGACACCTCGTGTGATAAATATTCAGACGAAGCCTCAAGTGAGTTTTTCGACAAACCACGTTCTCTTTGATTCCGATGTCCTGGAGGAAAATGGAATCCAGGACATCCCTTTTGCAGACGAGGAACTCTCACTGGAACCATCTGAGGAAATGCCCATGGAGTTTGATGAAGAGCTATAGGCTCTGGGAAGGAAGAGCTATAGGCTCTGGGAAGGAAGAGCCCGCGTACGGAGTGACTTTCCCAAACATATTCACGCGGTAGAATGGATTTTACGAAGTCCGGTATGTGGAAGGCAGTGCTCGCAGGAGGAGTTATAATTGCACTAGCTAGTTATATTTACCAGGTTTACACAAAAGATCCCTCCGAGGAGCTAAAGATTCGCCCCGTAGTTCGTGACTTCTGCCTCGGTGCCTGCGTAACTGCATCCATATATATGTTCCTGCCCGAATCGATTGATTCCTTTATCGATTCGACCGCAACTGCGGTTGCTACAGCGACTGCAGTTTCAGCTCCAGTAGATATCGAGCTTCAGACTGGCCCTGCGAGGTTTTAGACAAAAGCTCTCTTCAACAGAACAACGAATATACTTTTTGACCGCCAGGAACGTCAGTCACAGAGTATTGCTTGAAAATTTCCTTCCTCACCTGCTCATGCGGCTTGGCAGTAAAGACATGAGCAGCGATTCTCTCATATAAATCAAAATCAGGAAATCTCTCTGTACCATCCTCGTTACGCAGAATATTCTTCCCCTTGTCATCAATCAGCCAACTCCACAGTAAATTCCACAGAGGAGAAACGGATTCCTCGATCACCCAGGAACCTTCCTTGTTCAGGATCTCTCCCCCCTCCTTTTTAGCAGGAAATGTAGGAAAAAGAGGTTCCATTATACTTACTGCATAGCGAGATAAGTCAAAGGAGGGATTGGGGTAGACCTCCTCTGCCCGATCAATCTTAAACTCACCAAAGGAATACTGGGCCTCTGCATCGCCTCCCTTTGCAAAATCGTCACTCACAAACCACTGTGACCCTATGCGGAAGGCAGAACGACCATAGTCGATTATTCGTAGGATACGACCGTAGGTGGGAACTCTCCACATGCAGCCATCGCGGGTCCTGTAATAGATGTACTTCTCCTCGGTATCTGAGTACAGGATATTGTTCGTGTGCAGGTCATTGTGGGTTAGGCCGAAGGTGGCCTGGGCCACACAAAGGGCAGCAATCACCTGAAAGGTCCACGCTGTCCACTTTTCCTCAAACTCAGGATCCTCTTCATCGAGAATCTTGTCCATGATTCCATCCATCTTTTCCTGGAAGAGGAGGACCGTGGGAAACTTGACAAACTCCGAGTATACCTCTGCTTCATCGGATGTTTCATCAGAGTCGCTGGCATCGGAGTCGCTGGCATCAGATCCAGACTCGAACGTCGACACAGATTCAAGTTCACCGTCAGCTTCGGCTGCTCCGGCATACTCAAGAAGAGAAATGTGACTAGACTCTGACTCAGAGCTCGAGGTAGACCGGCCACGAGACTTGTCTGTAAAATAGGAAAACGAACGAGAGTGAACAGATGTCTTCAGGCGAGAGTCAGCATCGACAGACTCACCATCTTCCGTAATGTACAGGGAAAACAGCCCCGCCTCCTTCTTATCCCAGAAGCCCTTGTAATGCCTGTAGGAGTCAAAGGATTCTGTTATATTGTATCTGTACTTGTTGGCCACTGCCTGAAACCCTCCATAAAAGAGGCAGAAATGGGGAGAAATATCCCGTTCTCTCAGCTGTCCAAGTAAATAATTGGCCATATAGTCAATGTAAGCCTGATTCATATGATTGGATGTCTTTCTCTTGACCCTTTCTTCTCCCTTCTCGGCATTATCATAGTATCCCTGAATCTTTCTTACAGGATCTAGGATGTGGGTTACCTTACAGTAACTCGGCTTCTTCTTTTTCGATGCCGTCTCCACCACACATTCACCGCTTCCTGTAAACGAGTGCACACGGGCGAAATATTCATCCGACTGTAGCTGCCCCTCCTTTTCTGGAAGTGAACCCAGGGCCTTCTCGAGAATAGGTATACGTGTAGAAACCTCGTTATAGCCAGGTATAGCGGGGACTCGACTATACATCGTCCACCTAGGAAGGGATACTTCGATAGGTTGATTTAAACAGGAATCCATTCTATCATGACTTTTTTGTTCACACTCGGAGAATTACCCGCATTTATTATGTGCAAGAGAGGAGTAAAATGTCCGAAGTAGCCTCCGCCCTCAATGTAAATATCCGGAAGTTCGATATGAAAATGATTCCCCAGGATGCGGTTTGTGTTTTTATTGGGAGGCGACGAACGGGCAAGTCGACCCTTGTGCGTGACCTCCTGTTTCACCACCAGCAAATGCCTCTTGGTACCGTGATCAGCGGTACCGAGGAATCGAACCAATTTTACAAGAAACTGATTCCCCCGCTGTTCATCCATGGAGACTATAACCCGGTAATTATTGCCAACTTTTGCAAGAGACAGAAGTTAATTATGGCAAAGGTGCAAAAGGAGATTGAGACGATGGGGACCAGCAGGACCGACCCAAGATCGTTCTTGATCATGGACGACTGTCTGTACGACGACAGCTGGCTTCACGACCGTAACATCAGATATCTTTTCTTGAACGGACGTTGGCTCAAGGTGTTCTTCCTTATTACTATGCAATATCCTCTCGGTATTCCACCTATGTTAAGAACAAATGTGGATTACTGCTTTATTCTGAGAGAGCCCTATGTCACCAATAGGAAGCGTATCTTCGAGAATTTTGGGAGTGCCTTTCCCAGCCTCGAGTTCTTCTGCCAGGTGATGGACCAGTGTACACAGAATTATGAATGCATTGTCATGAACAATAACTCGCAGAGCAATAAGCTGGAGGATATTGTCTTCTGGTACAAGGCGGAGATGCATGGAGAGTTTCAGATTGGTGCCCCGGAATTCTGGAAGCACTCGATGGAACACTATAAGGAAAAGGACCCCGAGGAAGGAAATCAGTATGACCCAGCAAACAGAAAACTGAAGGGACCGATGATTAACGTCAAGAAATTTTAAATCCACCAAATAGTATTATGTTACATCTTAGAGACATAACGAACACACTTTTTCTTATCCTTGGACTCGGTCTTGTTCTTGCAGTATGGAGTGGACATGCCAAGGTAAATTCATTTGGACGCCTGAGTTCGGTCGAAGGATTCGGCGATGCTATTCCCTGCGGAGTGAATAACCCGTGTGAGGTTGGGCTAAAATGTATTAATGGGTTCTGTGCAAAGACTGAGCGTCTTCGCACATACGAAAAGGACGCTGACAATCAGGCAGAATCATCTGGACCCATGGCTTTACACTGATAAGATCGTTACCCAATAGATGAGCAAAGTATACATTAAAGATGCCACGTGGTATGCCTTAGCAGGACTATTCGTGGCAGTCGCCCTTTTACCGATTCTCAAGTCTAGCTCACCACAGTACTTCCCCGAAGGATTTAAGGGGTGCGGGAAGGACGAAAAGTGCTAGATATAGGAGATTCAGATTCACATTCGCATAATATAGTATAACTATCTACTGCGAATTACACATTAGTCCAGGGCAGACGCCTTTGCTGCTGCCGCCTCCGCCTTCCTCTGCATCGCCAGGTCTGCCGGTCCAGAGAACATGCCATCATAGGAGCTCGCAGAAGATGACGCACCCCCTACTGAAGGGGGGGCCTCTGCATCTGCACCTGCACCTGCCGTAACAGAAGGGGGGACTGCAGACACTACGGTGCCCTGCTTCTGCTTCTTCTGCTCGTTGTAAAACTGGTCACGTGCCTCCTCGTTCTCACGGTACTTCTTCATCAGGCTGTTCAGCTCGTCGTTTGCATACTCGCTCGCCCCAACCTTGTTCGGGTCCGGCTCCCAGGCCATCCACTTCCCGACACTGCCCAGGTAAATGTTAAAGGAGGGGTCAGTCTTCTGGAGACGCTTCGCACGAATCGATGCCTCCGCCTCGCTTGCAAATACGCCACGCACCTTGATGCCACGCATGGTCGTCCTGAACTCATTCAGGGAAAAGAACTCCTCCTCCAGCTTTGAGGAATTCGCAAACAGGAAGTCCTCGTATGCAGACTGAAGCTTCTGCTCCTTCATCTCCGTCATGTTCTCCGTGACAAAGGCCTGGAACCCCTCAACGAACAGATCAGTACGCAGGAGGCATCCCTTCAGCTCCTCGACTACCTCCTCCTTCGTCTTGCTCTCACTGTTACCGGCAAGAGTCTCCATCTTTGCGTTCAGCGTCCTAAACTGCTCGGCCATCCACTGCTCGAGCTTCGTAGTCTTCCACTGCATCTCGTAGTCAAGCAGGAACTTCTTGAACATGAAGATGTCCTTATTTGCAAGAACCTTCTCCGGGCTGAGAAAACTCAGGAGTACAACCTTCTGGCTAGGGAGCTCTGCGTCCTCCATGAGGTAATCCTCTACTGGCTCGGTACTCATTCTGAATATGGCTTCGTATTGCACCTTTAGACCTGCCAATTGAAGCTATACCAATTCCTAAAAAATCTTTTGCCAGAATATAGATAGAATGGACATGAATGATCTGCTTACCCGCCTGATCAAGTACGTTGTGGAAGGTGTGGCCGTGGCTCTTGCTCTCTTCTTCATCCCCCGCAAGCCCCTCCCGATGGACGAGATTGTGTCTGTGACGATCGCCGCTGCCGCTGTGTTCGCCGTGCTGGACATCTTCTCCCCCTCCATTGGCGTGACGGCCAGACAGGGTGCCGGCTTTGGCATTGGTGCCAACCTGGTGGGCTTCCCGATGGTACGTTAAGGAGTTAGGTGAGGGATCTCTTTAGGGTTTGCTTCGACTAAACCCATTATTTAGCCTCTTACAGGGTCTAAATAATGTTTCCTGCATACGGCCTTGTATATCTCTCCTCCACCAACACACACTTGTGCCGTCGAACTCGAGTATCTCTTCGTGAAGAGGGCTGCGGTTCCGTCGCCACAGAGCCGACACTCGGCCTGGAGCTTTGCATACGTATCGGCAAAAGGGATGAGATCAAGTACCTGTCCAAACGGTCTCCTCTCCGAATCCCCGTCCAAGCCAAAGACAAGTACATGCTTTCCTTTCTTCTCTACCATCTCCATGACAACCTCGTAAAGATCAGGAAAGAACTGAGCCTCCTCGATGAGAACATGCTTAGCTTTTGCTAATTGTCCCATCAGCAAGACTGTCTTCAATGTTGTCAGTGCCGTTGCGGGAACACTCTTGCCCGAGTGAGTACGGATTGATTCTCCGCTGGGGTCATAGCGTATATCACGCACCGAAGTAATAACTAAATAAGGAATACTCTGTACCTCGAAATCCCTGACCCGCCGAATTGCCTCCGTCGACTTGCCAGCAAACATAGGACCAACAATTAACTCCAGACTCATGACACAGGGACTGGTAACGCCCCAGGGAAACACGTCAACTTTTCAAGCTGTGCCTGCGTCACCGCAGCGTTTGTATTATACTTTATCGATAAGAATGACGTATCCGTGGATTATTGATATGGATTGTCCAGACGATCCTCGCAAGGGTATAAAAGTCCGTCATATAACATCTGGAAATGATGGAGACGTGTGTAATTCATATGTTACGTATCATTTACTGAAAGGGAATTCTCCGAAGTACTGTATTGATATAGGGGTTGATGAGGGCTGGTGGTCATTCTTTGCTGCTAGTGTTAACTCGAACTGCACAATAGACTCATTCGAACCGAATCCTATTTCCTATGCAGCCCTACTACCCCATTTAGTAAATGATATGCAGATACGTTTGCATAATAAAGCAATATCGGATTCTCATGGTACTCTTCCATTCACCATAGAGGGTGGTCAATCGCATTCAAGAGGTTCGTCGACGCTTCTCGTGCCCTGTATACGCCTAGATAGCTTTCTCCAACGCACTGTATCTCTTATTAAGATTGACACTGAAGGACATGACCTAGCCATTTTACACAGCCTTCATCCCTACTTACATACCATAGAGGCTATTATTTTTGAATGTTCTGTGTTCTGGTACGGAACGACGAGAGACGAGTGTATTCAGAGAACAACAGAAGAGCTTAGCCTATTACACAAGGAGTATAGCCACATGTACATGCTTTCACGCCGAGGACCTATACAGGTATATATACTACCCTTTGATGACATTGCATCAACTGTTGAATTATTTTATGATGATCATCTTCAGGTTGATATAGTGGTGTGCCGTAAAGAGTTGGATTTATCAGATCCTAGGTAGAGATGGTCTATCAGATCGTTATTCCCAGCTACGGGCGACCCGAGCTTGTCCAAGAAAAAACCCTAGCCCTTTTACACAGCTACAAGATTCCCAGACAGCAAATCACGCTCTTTGTGGCAAATAAACAAGAATACGAACGCTATGCGAAAGAAGTTCCCGCTACTCTCTATGGTTCAATCGTCATAGGTGTACCTGGCCTAATGCAACAAAGGAATTTCATCATGAAATACTATCCGGTTGGAACAGAACTCGTATCCTTTGACGATGATGTGAGTGCCCTGTGGCAGTTAGAGGGGACTAAGCTGGTCCCTCTAACACATCTAGCCCAAGTGATTCGGCGAGGCTTTGCCTTGTGCAAGAAGTTGGGATACCATATGTGGGGAATTTATCCTACCAAGAATGCGGGCTGGATGTCACCTGAACCGTCGACGAATCTGAAGTTTCTCATTGGCCATATGTATGGAATAATTAATCGTAAGATTGTTCTGCACGCTCCCCTAAAACATGACTACGAGCTGAGTCTAGAGAATGCAGTTAGAGACGGTGGTGTGGTTCGCTTGAATGATGTTGTCGCATCAACTAAAATGGGGAAGACAGGGGGAATCGGTAAGACGATTGAAGAGAGACAGTCTACCTACACAAAGGTAATTGATTACTTACTAAAGAAATATCCCGGCTTGGTTCGTAAGAATCCCAGGAGGGAAGGGGAAATCCTTCTCGCCAGGGAAATTAAATCTGCGTCCGATAATTAGAAATGTTCCACCTGTACATGAGTCTGTTTGTAGCCCTTCTGTTCTTCGTGCTGACCCCTGGTATCCTGCTGAGCCTGCCTGCTGGTGGCTCGAAGAAGATGGTCGCCGCCACCCACGCTGTGGTGTTCGCCCTCGTGTACCACCTGACCCACAAGGCCGTGTGGAACTACTTTTATGGACACCAGGGCTTCGCAAATGTATCGCCTGCACCCAAGGCCGCCGCCGCATCCCCTGCGTCTCACATGTAAATAGGACATGTCTAAATTGACCGAATAAACTGCCAGCGTAGATCGGTACATATACGCTCCCAGATCTTGTCTTGATTGTAAAGCTTGTCCCTGTTTTTCAGCAGAGGAAAGCACTGTAGATAGTCATCTAGCTCCAGAAGTTCACAGAACTTGTATAATACGTAAGAGTATGACAGAAAATTGCTACGTGTCTTAGGACAGTGCTTGACGAACGAGCTCTGGATCTCCTTGAACATGAATCGCAGCTTCTCTTCAATCTCTCTAGACATCACCGGTGCTGTCTTCCCATTTATTCTGTTAAGTATATAAGGTACGTGTTCGTAAAAATTCGTACATTTTAGCTTCTTCAGAATTTCTCTTATCTTCACCTGTTTTATATCTTCTACGCTCACAATCCTTTCCTTCTTCAGCTCCTCCAGGATCGCCTGGAAAATATCTTCCGGGATCTCTGTACTCTCTTTTGCCTGGAACTGGGCGAGCCACTCATTGAAGTGGTTGATCCGCTTATAGGCATAATAGGTAACCTCCCGGGGCGGATCCTTATAACTTGGCTTGTCACTGTCGATCAAGACGAACTCCTGGAAGCCGCACTGGTCGCAGAAGAAGAGAGCTTCGATAGGACTGAACTTCATCTCTACGTCGCACTTTTCACAGAGTCCATGAGGATCCTCAGAGATATTGGGCTGGACCTTGGCATTCTCAGGATTCACCTTTTGCATATATCTTTCCAGCAAAACATCCCTCCCCTCCGGCTGAGCAGATGCAGGGCTTGAGGATGGCTTAACCCCCGTGGATGGCTCTTGCAGTGCCGCAAGTACACTCCCCGGCTTGACTTTTACCTGCTTGGATACCACAGACACACCATCCTGGATCTTTTCTTGGAGGTCGTAGTAATTAAACAAGAGCTCCCCGGCATTGAAAAAGTAGTCGTACATCGATGAATTGGATGTGAGGTCGTCTCTCTTCTTTTTCAGGTAAAGCAGCGTCTCCTCCTTTTGTGTCTTTGCCACGACATCCGTGAGACCGGCTATCTCAGTCTCAAGTGCAGCAATATGTTCTTTAATTGTGTCAACTAATCCGGCCTCACGACGCATATCAGACATTTGCATTTGGTGTAAATTATCAAGAGTTGTTTTGCCTTCTACGACCGTTCGTTTCCCCAAAGACGATATATCTGACTGTATACCGTCCATATATACTGTTGAGGAGTTATGGAGTTTAAGTCTACGGACATTTCCCCGTCCTACAAAATAATTTGGCTAAACTTTCTTCCCCAGCCAGAATTTTTTTCTAACACGGGGGTATAACAATATGACCGGAGGTGGACTTATGCAGCTTGTGGCTTATGGTGCTCAGGACGTGTATCTCACCGGTAATCCCCAGATTACCTTCTTCAAGCTGGTGTACCGCCGTCACACCAACTTTGCCATGGAGTCCATTGAGAACCCCTTCAACGGCAACCCCCGCTTCGGTAACCAGGTGACGTGCACGATCCAGCGTAACGGCGATCTGATCCACCGCATCTACCTGCAGGCCACCCTGCCCCCCGTGGCCGTGAATGCCTCTGACGGCTCTGGTGCCCAGTTCCGCTGGCTCAACTGGGTCGGTCACAACCTCATCGACTGGGTCGAGCTGCAGATTGGTGGCCAGCGTATCGACAAGCACTACGGTGACTGGCTGCAGATCTGGAATGAGCTCACCCAGGAGGCTGGCAAGCAGGCCGGCTATGCCAAGATGGTTGGCAACGTGCCCCAGCTGACCAACCTGGTGGTGCAGGGCGGCGACCCTTGCTACAACTACTGTGCCGGCGGTGAGCCCCTGAGCTCTGCCTCCCTGCTGGGCTGCGCCCCCGAGTACACCCTGTACGTGCCCCTGCAGTTCTGGTTCAACCGCAACCCTGGTCTGGCCCTGCCCCTGATCGCCCTCCAGTACCACGAGGTGCGTATCAACCTGCAGTTCAACGACCTGCAGAACCTGATGTGGGACTACACCCCCAACAACGTGGGCTCCACCAACCTGCACGCCATCCGCGACCGCGTGAACGCTGCCAACCTGGTTGCCGCCTCCCTGTACGTGGACTACATCTACCTGGACACGGACGAGCGCCGCAAGTTCGCCCAGGTGAGCCACGAGTACCTGATCGAGACCCTGCAGTACACGGGTGCCGAGTCCATCAACAGCTCCTCCAACAAGCTGAAGCTGAACTTCAACCACCCTTGCAAGGAGCTGATCTGGGTGGTGCAGCGCGACTCCTTCGTGTCGTGCGACGACAACGTGATCAACCCGTGGAAGGGCCAGCAGCCGTTCAACTATTCCGATTGGTGGGACCGTGCCTGCCTGGAGTCTGGCTACTCCGTGACCCGCGTGGAGGGCATGGGTGGCATGAACCCCGTGGTGACTGCCCTGCTGCAGCTGAACGGCCACGACAGGTTCACTGTGCGTGAGGGCCGCTATTTCAACGAGGTGCAGCCCTACCAGCACCACACCAACGTGCCGGCTGTGGGTATCAACGTGTACTCCTTTGCTCTGTCCCCTGAGCAGCACCAGCCCAGCGGCACGTGCAATCTGTCCCGCATTGACAACACCACCCTGCTGCTGACGGTGTCCAACAACGCCGTGGGCGTGAGCACCTCCTCCCAGGTGCGTGTGTATGCCACCAACTACAACGTGCTTCGCGTCATGAGCGGCATGGGTGGACTTGCTTACAGCAATTAAAAAGTTGGAATCCACCCATTGGTTTCCGGCGTATTACTGTATTATTTGTTGAACACATATAATAATAAGTAAAAAATTGATTGTATACATATCATATTCATCTAGTATAGTAGTTGAATATGACATCTAGAAAAGGAATAGGTGGGAGATTACCAGGAATAATTGACTATAAAAACGTAACATTTAATGAAAAAGAGTATATTGTTGGTACACTAACGTTCAATGCAAACGATATACAATTTGTGATTGATAAAGAAGATTTTCCTCTTGTTGAAAATAAATCTTGGCATTACGCTTCTGGAAGTTATATATCAAGTGGAATTATGCACGATAATAAAAGGAAGGAATTGTATATTCATAACCTTGTAATGAATCGTCAGGATTTTCCAGGAAAGGGTGCTATAGAAACAGTAGATCATATAAATAATATTGGATTAGATAACAGGAAAGAGAATTTAAGGGTAGTCTCACAAACAGAACAAAATTTACACCAGGGGAAAAAGAAACGATCCATTGTGTTGCCAGAAGGGTTTCCCATAAATGCTGATGAAATTCCACGACACATTTGGTATGTACGTGCTAATGGTTTGCACGGTGATAGGTTTGCAATAGAGTTTAAAACAGAGGGAATTATTTGGAAATCTACGAGCTCTAAGGCTCTTACTATACAAGAAAAACTTAATCAGGCTAAACAAAAACTAGCCGAATTATATATACTATATCCTCATTTAAATCCTGATAGACCTGACAGGAAGAAGGAAATAGAAAATCTTACATCTTCATTCAATAAAATAGTTGCAGCAGCCCTCACCCCCAGCTAACCAGAACTCGGCATATCCTCTCCCCACGATACTCGTCTTCGACGAATCCCACAGTGTACCCCTGAAGCATCTTACGCAGTTCATTTCGTATGATCATCAGGGTCGCTTGATCAAACGACATTGCAATCTCAACAGGAAGGTCGAGTGTCACTTCCAAGTAGCCCAGCTTCGCTGCATCCTTGAGAACTCGATCACCCCTTTTACTGAACCAGAACAGCCAGCCATCGGCCACTTCCTCTAACGGAAGCTTGGCATCCTCCTGGACGCTTTTGACAATAGCACGTAATTCCTGTATATCCATACCCTTCTTAGGAAAAATACTCTTAGACCGCAAAGCGGGTCTCTACCCGCACAGCGGCCAAAGGACTGCAAAGCGGGTCTCTACCCGCACAGCGGCCAAAGGACTGCAAAGCGGGTCTCTACCCGCACAGCGGCCAAAGGACCGCAAAGCGGATCTCTACCCGCTTTGCGGGTATTTTACACCGTGTAATAGACATTCTTCAGCCCATATTCTTTCATGCATTTTTCCAGGAATTTTTCACACGCCTTGCACGGAGTAGATTTTGCAAACCGCATTTCCTCTTCCCTCGAGAAACGCATAATATACATATCAGCCCCCTTCATGTCGTGAATATTCCCGAGGGCTTTCACGACATTCCGCTCGGCGTGAATGCTACTGCGTGAATACCCAGAACCCCTACTGCGAGTCCCATAATTATTCGTAGCCATAGCAATAATCTGTCCTCGCCTTACCAGGACTGCCCGATGTAGGCTGGCGTAATGTTTATCTTTCAAACTCGTCGTACGTGGATCAGTAAGAAATTGATCAAAGATTGCTGATTGGGTCAGGTGTAGACCCATGGTGGACTTCCTCATGCCCCGCACATCAAATCATTTTTATTTGCATGGATGGTCTAAATACGGAGCACGGATATATATTAATGAAGTACACGTGTGCTGGAGTATTATTTACAAATGGAACCCATGTCCTAGCAGGTTATCAACCGAAAAAAGAAAGCCCATGTATAAGTGGAATAGGAGGAAAACGAGAACTACGAGATACCTCGTTTTTGTACACAGGCCTTCGAGAATTTCTCGAAGAGATCTTTGCTATTGAACCTAATCCTTCCTACATAGAACTAATTCAAGAACACGTAACACCATTACGTATTGTGGAATTAGGTGGTTATATTAATATTGTGTATTCTTTCGCTGACTTAGAAACAATCCTCATCCTTCTTAATGCAAATGGTGCTGTATCTCGTCTCTATGACACCTTCCCTCTAACACTCAATGATCTCATCTTCACACGAAAGATTACAGATGAACAAGAAATAACCCATTTAGCACTCCTACCTCGTATCTCTACGCATGGCGACGGTCCGTTTGTGGGAAGAGAATTCATAAAGGATATGCGGTATATTTAAGAAGCACGCGGTATAAACTGCTTCATCAGATAGTAATCTAATGACACAGTTTCCCAAGGTGCTTACATATTATGTGTATGGAACGGTAAGAAATCTCTTAGCTGGTGCAGGGCTCTGCTACGCCGTGCAAAATAAGAGGTACGCCGAGATTCCTCTTACTCTCTTCGTCCCATCAGTCTATGCAGGATATCACGTATATAAGAATAAGGAAGCCGGTATTCAGTGGATGAAAGAAATGTCAAGACCCCCTCTAACTGTGCCCATCGAAACTACGATCATGGGTGAATAATCCTGGCCCGAAGACACATTTATACGATTCCTTTGCCCACAGTCCCATAAGAGTATCTTCAATATTTTCCCCGTCTACCAGGTGGGGGAGAATCGCCTTAGCAAAGAAGGCCTTCGTGCACAAAAAGGGATTATTTGTATAATTGCACGACTTGGAATCAGACGTATACCACGCATCAGACCCGTTTTCGGGTGGGATTCGGTGTATCTTTGACGGATAGACTACTTCAGGATCTTTCTCCCAGAAAATGCACTCGGACAAGAATGTACTATTAATAAAGGTATGGGGCAACTCATCCTTCCAGCGTTCAAGAGCATAGTTAGGTACTCCACCATTTGCACGACTTCTCCCTCTGACAATATCATACCCCTTCTCATGAATGAAATAGAGTGCATTAGATAAGAAGGAATCAACGTCATCTCTCGACGTATAGACCGCAAAATCATTCTCTAGGGGAAGTATTACGTCATTCTTTGCATGTTGATAGATTGCTCTGAATCCTGATGCCATCCTTCCATTTGTTTCCATAAGAACAGATCGAACACCGAAGGTGTCGCATACTTCTTTCTCTTGGGCCTGTCTATCCGATTTCTGTAAAACGACGAAGACATCGTCAACAGCATCTAGGAATCCAGAATCCTTGTAACTTTGGAGGGTGTGTTCGAGTGTCTTGGGGGCAAAGTAAGATAAGATTCCTGCAGAGATCTTGTATCGTTCCCTTCCTGTGAATCCTTCTGACTCGACTCTATGCCAGAGGAGTTGATATAGAACTAGTAACACGAGGAGTCCCAGAATAAGATATAGGACTGCCATCTAGACTATAGACAGCTTATTCGTATACTACCTCAAGGCGGGGAAACCCCTTTGCAACAGCCCATGCAAGAGTGGCATCGAGGCCTCGCTGACGCCTGTCGAGGGGAGCACCTGTGAGACGGCGTGAGAAATGCTTCCAGTGCCATTCAAAGGAGAGGGCCAACTTCCAATGAGTAAACCCTTTTACATAGCATATGCGGTGCCATTGGCCGGGTCGCTTCGAGGTTGCCCTTGCACCGCCACGAAGTATTCCATTATGTTGCTGTAACCGTTTATTAATATTCATGGTTGCACCAATATATGTTTGAAATGGTTCGTCGATGGTAGATAAACAATAGACGAAGGAAGGAGAGTCCATACTACTTGTGGACCCGATTAATGGGTTGGAACCGAAACGGGACTTGCCGAGTTTGATAGTTGTGCTGCCAGGGCAAGTTCTCCGACGAGGAAGACAACGATCACAAGTAAGATAATAGGAAGAAGAACAAGAACCCAGGATAATGCAGTGTATCCCCTCTGGCACAGGAAATTCAGTAAGAAGGTCCATAACCCTACAAACAGAGCATTTACAAATAAACTACTTACAGATACACCTCTTGCTGTAATAACTATTGAGATTACACTCAATACTAAATACACGATGGCGGGAGGACAGAGATCCATATATTTATGGGTAGGATTATTTCTACGAAGTATATAAATAAATGTGTGTATCCGCTATGATGAGTAGATGAAAGATAGCATGCCATACTTCAGATATGTGAATATTGGGACTCCACATAAGAGTATTATACTGTGCACTTGCAATAAACGACAGGGGTAAGAAAACATGGAAGCCTACGCAAATCGTAGAATAGGGTGGACGAATCGTATTTCGAGTGAGATAGTCATAGAGTGCACTGAAATAATAGACTCCACATAGGAACATATCTGCCTTGCAGATAAAAGTCTTTGTAGAGTCGATCATCGAGTGTTTCGTATAGTGATAGACAAGTGTTGTAGTGTAGAGGGGAAGGGCAGAAAAGAAGATGGGAGAATTCTGCTTTATATACGCATGAGCAATAGTAGTTATAAATAAGAGGGACGTAAGTTCTGTGGGGTACATCTACCTACGTCCCCCTCTCCCCCTTTAACTTTATCGCCCCGTGCTGCCGAAGCCCCCCTCGCCGCGAAGGCTCAGAGGAAGAGAATCGACAATGGCCACCTTGGCAAAGGAGGTCATATCACGGCTCACCACCTGGACAAGGCGAGTCCCCTTCTCCACACGCACCTCTCGGTCCAGAGTATTCCACAGAGCTGCAATAAGCTCGCCACGGTAGCCCTTGTCAATGACACCAACTGAGTTCATCATCATGAGCCCAGTCTTAGAAATAGACGAACGGGGAACCAGCCAGTAGGGAGCACAGTCCTCGCCCTCAACTACCGCAGCATAGGTGCCCATGCCGACGAACTTCCTCTCACCAGGGGCAAAGACAACATCCGTGGGAACATAGAGATCCACGCCGGCATTCTCGGGGGAGGCGACAATCTCCTTGGTCACGTAGAGGGAATCCTTCTCAAGGGGGCGTAGATACAGAGTGCTCATCTAACACACTTCCGCGGGAATGCTTTACGCCCCTGCTTACGCCCCTGCTTACGCCCCTGCTTACGCCCCTGCTTACGCCCCTGCTTACGCCCCTGCTTACGCACAAAGACTCTTCCATGACACAGGAAAATGCTTCTCAATAAGCCCAGAAACAGCAGCAGCATATACGCGAATCTCCTCCTGTGCCTGGGGATCCAGGCGAAGGGAGCAGAGTCGAGCATAGGCGGAAAGACTTCCCGTCTCGATGAACTCCGTGTACATTGACTGAGGAAGGACCCCGCGAGCGACTTCAGGTGCAAGATTTGCCTCTAAGAGTTCCGTATAGAGTTCCTCCGCCTGTCGGTTAAACTTCTTTATCAGGTCGCGATAGTGTGCAGCCATCTCAATAGGTGTGGCCTTTGACCCCTGCTTCTTGTTCGAGTCACGCTCACGTAGAGACTCTGCACGAGGAACATAACACTCTGGAATATCATCCACGTAGCGACGACTTACCTCATTACGGGCAAACCCAATGGTGTGGCGGAACCACTCGCGGGCCACGTAGATGGGCATCTTCAGACGGAAACGGAGCTGGGGGTGAAAGAAGGGAGTAATATGGTTGTGCTCAGCAAGATACTTAATTAGCTTTTCATCTCTTGGCTCCATAACTGTAGACTCCTTTGCAAAACTCACGCGTGCAGCATTAACCACAGTTAAATCATCGCCAAAGGTATCCAGGAGCTCAACGAAGCCATGACCATCAAGAAGATGAACACGTTCACCTTCGGGCATTTTATATATAAATCTACTTATTCCTTAGACCACCTCGTTCATAATAAGATAAGAGGAATAGCTGGTTGATAGATGCATTAATGAATGAAAAAACATCTGCGTGTTCCAATCGGGGTAGAATGAGAGAATATTATACTGTCTTCCTACGAAATACGACACCAGGCTATATAGTACAGAAAGCAAGTAGACTCGTTGGCAGAATATACTCCGCTCGGTTGAAAGGATGTACGACCTATACAAGAAATTAAGAATTGCTAAGCAGTCTAGAGCAAATAGTGTCTCATCTCGAGTGCTATGAAAGCCCACGGTAGTAAGAGTTAAACAGAGATAGGTACTTGCATCATATACTCTCTCCTTTCTAACAGCCATGTAAAATGGAATCAAGTAAGTAAGTCCAGATACTACTAGCACAGGTTCAGGAATTGTGTGAGGATCGTGTAGCATTGGATAACGAGCACCACTTTAGTTTAGACCTAAACACAACCCAACTCCTCATGGGTCATCGTGTCAGGGTAGAATACCTTATCGCCAGGCTCAATGGCTTCGAGGCACTGCTCAGGATAATGGCGAGTGTTGGGAATATATCGTTCCTTGACCCCGCGACTAAGAAAGCTCATGATCCAACACAGGGTACTATTGCTGTGAATAAGGCGTGCACACGTCCTCATGAGGCAACAATCATGCTCAAAGGATTCCTGTAAGAGGATTGGATTCCATGGAGCAAATACCTTCAAATATTCACGCTCCCAGTCATAACGAACCCTGTCACAGATAATATAGAGTTTCGAGAAGGTGAGTTTCCCAAGAAGATTTGTGTAAAAGGATTGGTGTGGAATATCAGATTTAGAGTGCCAAGGATAATGCATAAAATCATCTAGGCGGACTGAGACGAAGAGTGCATCAGGCTCAACCGTAAGTGGAACATCGGCAACCAACTCTTTAACAAATACTGTTGTCCCGTCTGGCTTCACCCAGTAATCCCTGTTAAGGGGATCATATACAATGTCGAGCAAGACCTTCCTATACGGAACGAACCATTCAGACATATTGAAAAATCCCTTTATTCGTATATTCACGAAATGCAAGTAATAGGGGCGTTCCGCTAAGATACGCCCGAAGTCTTTTTCTGCAACCATGACCGATTCCTCGGCTAAGGCCGGTACGTACCTGTGCCCAAACAGATGTCCTATGAGTTTACATGTCATATACTGAAATAGCTTATTTCCTGTTCTACATCCCTCTGTTGCGTCGAAGGTCACATACATTCTTCTCCACCTTCTACTGTACTGATTAAGTAGAGATTTATCCTATCTAGAATATAGCATCGCTATGAAAAGCTGTATAGATCCAAATACCTCTAAATTCCTCGACACGTTTATTGACACCCTTACCACAATACATCCAGCCCCCGCTGTCCCTGTATTAATAGGAACATCAAGTATAACAACTTGCCCATCTTCCAGCTATATCCTATTTAACACGGAACAAATGACTATTGTAAAAAACATAGGTGAGATACAAAAGACAATAAAGACACGACCTCCGGTGGAAATTTGGGATTATAGTTTGGTGAACATATCTATATTAGAATCACACGGAATTACAAATACCAGACACGTCCCTTTAACAACATCACCAGAAACTGTGCAAAAAATACGCTCGTTCAGGACATCGCCCCAGTATGATATTGGATTTAATGGTGGACTTACGGAAAGAAGAATGAAGATATTAAACGGTTTACGTGCGGCGGGAATTTCCGTACATATTGTTACAAGCTGGGGAGAAGAAAGAGACCGAGAACTTGCTAAATGTAGATTTATACTAAATATTCATGCGGATGACGATTATAAGGTGTTTGAATCTGCTCGATGCGTACCGTGGCTTGATTCAGGCATTCCTGTGATTTCAGAGACTAGTGTGATGGATGATCCTAGATGCATCAATTCTCCATATGAACGTTTAATAGATACATGCATAGATCAACTTAGAAATACTTCAGAGGGGTTCTCGGATTACAGTAAAAGCTATGCATATATTCTCGGTGCTTCTCTTCTTTTTTACTGCGGCCTAAAGTTTTTCACCGACTAAAAGTTGATTCGCTCGAAGGCTTAGAACAATAGTCCAAACTACCATCAGATGCCAGCCGGGTTTTACACGCCATCTTCAGAAATCGAACCAATTGTTGGCATTCAACTTTGCGTATTCAGTCCCGATGAGATTGAAAAGCGTTCGGTGGTGGAGATCACTAATGCGGGAACCTATGAGGGCAACGAGCCAAAGATTGGTGGGCTCTTCGATCCGAGAATGGGTGTAATTGATAATGGGAAGGAGTGCAGGAGCTGTGGTCAGACGAATCACAAGTGCCCGGGACATTTTGGGCATTTTCGCCTCGCTCGCCCTGTCTATTATATCCAATTTCTCCCCTTCATTCTGAATATCCTATCGTGCATATGCATCCGGTGCTCGAAGCTCCGCATTGACAAGAACTACAGGAGCCACTTCCTCAAGAGGAAGGGCGAGGTTAGGTGGCGTGAGGTGCTCGCCGCCTCGAAGGAGATTCACCGCTGCGGACAGGAGACGGAGGACGGCTGTGGTGCCCTCCAGCCCACCAGGTTCGTGCGTGAGGGAATTGCACGGATTATGGCTGAGTGGGACGATGACGCCAGTGGCAGCAGGGCGGGCAAGCAGACGCAGATTCTCGAGGTGGAGTACGTTCTCCGCCTCTTCCGCAAGATCCTTGACGAGGACGTGGACTTCATCGGCCTGAACCGCTACTGGTGTCGTCCTGACTGGATGATTTGCACGGTCCTCCCTATTCCTCCCCCGCAGGTGCGTCCCTCCGTGATCCAGGACAACAACCAGCGTTCTGAGGATGATCTCACCCACAAGCTGGCAGAGATTGTGAAGACGAACAACACCTACCTGCAGCCAAAGATCGATGCAAATGCGGCGAAGTCAGTGATCGATGAGTGGACCAACGTCCTCCAGTATCACATTGCCACCCTGGTCGACAACCAGATTCCAGGCGTTGCACCCTCAGCTCAGCGTAATGGCCGACCCCTGAAGTCGATTCAGCAGCGTCTGGGCTCGAAGGAGGGACGCATCCGCTACAACATTCAGGGTAAGCGTGTAGAATTCTCTGCACGTTCAGTGATTACTCCCGACCCCAACATCTCCATCGCCGAGCTGGGTGTTCCCGAGAAGATTGCGATGAACCTGACACGCCCCGAGCGTGTTACCCTCTATAACCGAAACAAGCTGTACCGCCTGATTCAAAACGGTCCGCTCAAATACCCGGGTGCGAAGACGATTCGCCGCACCGATGGTCGCATCATCAGTCTCCGTCACGTGAATACGAAGGAGATCGTACTCAACCTAGGTGATATTGTGAACCGCCACCTCATGGACAACGACCCCATCCTCTTTAACCGCCAACCGACGCTTCACCGCATGTCAATGATGGCCCACAGGGTCAAGGTTCTCACGGGCAAGACCTTCCGCCTGAATGTGTCTGTTACAGCACCCTATAATGCTGATTTTGACGGTGATGAGATGAATGCCCACGCCCCACAGAGCATTGAGGCTGCCACGGAGCTGGAGGAGATTGCCGCTGTTCCCCACCAGATTCTCCGTCCTAGGGACGGTCTGCCTGTGATTGGTATTGTGCAGGACACGCTGGTAGGTTCTTATCGCCTTACGCGTGACTCCGTGCAGTTCAACAACCGTGAGTTCATGAACATGATGATGTGGAACAAGCGGTTTACGGGTATACTGCCTGCACCCAAGAGAGACGCCCTCCACTGGACGGGCCAGCAGGTCATTAGCCAGCTGCTTCCTCCGATTAACCTTGACATGATGAACGGTGGCAAGAAGAAGGTGGTGATTCGCGAGGGTGATGTGCTAGAGGGTCAGTTCGACAAGGGCATCTTTAGCAAGGCATCCAAGGGCATCATCCACATGACGTACAATGACTACGGAAGCAAGGATACCGTGCAGTTCATCGATTCTCTGCAAAACACGGTGGCCCAGTTCCTGATCTATGACGGATTCTCTGTGGGCATTAGCGATCTGATTGCTGATGCGGCGACGAAGAAGGAGATGAATGCCAAGATCCAGGAGAAGAAGAAGCAGATCGAGACGGTTCTGCTCGAGGTGCACCAGGATCTCTTTGACAACAATACAGGTAAGACGAACCAGAGCGAGTTCGAGGACAGGGCCTTTGGTCTCCTGAACAAGGCGATGGAGAGTGCAGGTGAGATTGGCCAGAACACCTTGTCGACGGAGAACCGCATGATTGCGATGGTTCGTGCGGGCTCCAAGGGTGGCCCGATTAATATTGCCCAGATGATTGCCTGCGTCGGCCAGCAGAACATTGAGGGTAAGCGTATTCCCTATGGCTTTGAGGACAGGACACTCCCTCACTTCAAGAAGTACGATGATGGTGCCGAGGCCCGTGGCTTCATTGAGAATTCCTTCATCAGTGGACTCACACCGACGGAGTTCTTCTTCCACGCCATGTCTGGTCGTGAGGGTCTGATTGATACGGCAGTGAAGACGGCAGACACGGGCTATATCCAGCGTCAGATTGTGAAGGCGATGGAGGATCTGGTCGTTCAGCAGGACGGGACGGTGCGTGATGCGAACATGAACATCACTCAGTTCCAGTACGGTGAGGACGGAATCAATTCGACGAAGATTGAGTCTCAGCCCCTGCCAATTTCGACGATGACGGACGACGAGATCGAGAAGGAGTTCGGTCTGAAAGGCGTGGATCTGTCAGAGGTGATGGGTGTGCCTCGCGGCGATGATGCAGTCCTCCTCGCTGACTACACCAAGCAGATCTTCGCTGACAGGAAGATGATTGTGGAGGAGATCTTCCGCAGTGGCCGCCAGGGCAGCATCTATTCTCCCGTGAATCTGGAGCGACTCATTCTGAACATCAAAATCAAGTTCGGCCTGCGACCCGAACAGAAGACCAATCTGACGCCTGCAAACATTCTCAAGGGCATTGAGTCTGTGCTGAAGAAGACTCAGGGCTACCACGCGATTTGGGCGGCTCTCCTTCGCTTCTACCTGTCTCCCACGAAGCTGATCCTCCAGGACCGCTTCACCGAGTCGGCCTTTGACACCCTATGCGAGGTCCTTGTAACAAAGAACTGGCAGGCCTGGGTGCAGCCTGGTGAGCATGTGGGCATCATTGCAGCACAGAGTATTGGCGAGCCTTCCACGCAGATGACTCTGAACACCTTTCACCTTGCTGGTGTGGCAAGCAAGTCTAACGTGACTCGAGGTGTGCCCCGTCTCAAGGAGCTGCTCAAGGTGACGCAGAACCCGAAGGCAGTCTCGCTGACCATTCACCTGAAGCCCGAGTACAGAAACAGTAAGGAGAAGGCGAGGGAGGTGGCACAGGATCTGGAGTTGACGCTGCTGCGTGATATGGCTGTGAAGACGGCAATCTATTACGATCCCAGTGACTCGAATACGGTGCTCAAGGAGGACCAGGACCTCCTGGCGTTTTACAAGCTGTTCGAGATTGCCTCGAGCACGAGTGACACGATTGTCCCTGCAGGCGAGGACGAGTCGGTGTGGAGCAAGTGGATCCTGCGTCTTGAGCTGAACAGGGAGAAGATGTTCGACAAGAATGTGACGATGGAGGACATCCTCTTCGTCCTCCGTCGCCTCTTTGACACCAACATTCGCATGGTCTACTCTGACTTTAACAGCCAGAAGCTGGTGATGAGGATTCGCCTGACGCTGAAGAGCATGGATGATGGCAAGAGCGACCCCTCGTCGCTGGACGCCCTGTCGGCCTACAAGAAGTTCCAGAACAAGCTGCTGAATTCTGTCATCATTCGTGGCTTCCCTGGTATCAAGGCCGTAACGTTCCGTAAGGGCGATGAGCGGTTCATCTTCGACGAGAAGGAGAAGAAGTACGTGGCGAAGGAGGAGTATATCCTGGATACGGATGGGAGCAACTTCCTCGAGGCGATGAACCACCCTGCGGTGGACGGGTCTCGCCTGTACAGCACTCACGTGCACGATGTTCTGGGCCACCTGGGCATTGAGGCCACGAGACAGATTCTGTACAATGAGATCCAGACCCTGTTCGAGGACGGCCAGATCAACTACAGGCATCTGGGTCTGCTGGTGGACGTGATGACTCGTGCAGGCAGGCTGATGTCCGTTGACAGGTACGGTATCAATAAGCTGGACATCGGTCCTCTGGCCAAGGCGAGCTTTGAGGAGACTGAGCGTATCCTGCTGAAGGCGGCAGTGTTTGGTGAGATTGACCCCATCACGGGAGTCTCGGCGAACATTATGACGGGTCAGCCGATGCGTGGAGGAACCACCTTCAGCGACATCTTACTGGATGAGGGGGCCTTCATGAGTCTGCAAAAGAATATGCCTGACCCGCCTATAATTGAGAAGGACGAGGATGCACGGATGGCGATGGCTGACAAGGGAGCAGAAGATGAGGATGATCTGTGTTCTCCCTCCAGGCTGAAGATGAACATGACTCTGCCGTCGAAGGGCAAACTTCTGGATGAGGATGACATTGACTTTGCGGAGGTGGAGGACGATGGGGAAGTCTAAACAGGGTGGGCGGTGTACACGTAATGAATGGGCCTCTGCTGCAGGCATGGGAGCTGTTCCAAGATATACCATATAGGGGAGAACCTCCACACAATGTGCTGGTCCAGGCGGGATGGGTAGAGGATGAACACGAGGCAATCCTTAAAAAAAAGGACGAGATTTCCTCCTTTGAACAGGCCAACGAATGGGAGCTGCGAAAGAAGATAACAAATCCCTACGAGGCTATTTTTTCCACGTCTGACAAGAAACTGTTTCCGAGTATTGCTCTAGCGAGTCCCCTGAGCCGATCGTACTTTAAAATGGTGGAAATGGTTCATGTGGCTGGACTCTGGGAGAAGGTCGGCTCATCTCCCTTTATCTCGTCACATGTCTGCGAGGGTCCTGGGGGATTCCTCCAGTGTATCGTCGAGCAGGCGAAGGCAAGGCGAATTTCCTATAAGAACTCCTATGCCATGACCCTGAAATCAACAAAGTCGCAGATTCCTGGGTGGAAGCGGTCATCGCGTTTCCTGAAAAAACACCCAGAGATTCAGCTTCTTTACGGGAATGACATGACGGGGAATATTCTGTCAAAGGATAACCAGGATTTCTTCTGTGGGCGGGCCAGCGAGTCGGCCATTTTTACTGCAGATGGGGGATTCGACTTTAGCACTGACTATGCCAAACAGGAAGAGAGTTCATTCTTGCTGGTGGTTGCATCGATTACCATTGGACTCCGTTGTCTACGTCAGGGTGGTATACTCATCGTGAAACTCTTTGACATCTACAGTCCGGTCATGGTCGACTTGATCGTGGGTACAGCGGCATGCTTTGACTCCTTCCTTCTGTACAAGCCGGCGACGAGCAGACCCTGTAATTCCGAGAGGTACTTCATTGGAAAGGGATTCAAGAAGGATGCACGTGAATGGATTGAGCATTTAGAAAAGGCTCAAGTAAGACATGTGCAGCGTCCTATAACAAGGCTCTGTGACCTGGCGGCAGATTCTCCCTATGTACAGGCAATCAAGGAACAGATTGCATGGCAGGAACAGTTACAGGTGGATAGTATTGAACGGGCGATGTTCATGACTAAGGAGGATATTGGTCTATACGTCAAGGATGCGATCGAGAAAAGCGTAGACTGGTGTACTGCATTCTCCGTGCCTTATTCGATTATCTAGGGTCTTATGCATTGCTCATCTTCGGCTTAATATAAATATCATGAAGCCTCTGTCCAACGACGACCGAGGCTTGATGCTGTGACATCTGCCCGGTACCCATGCGATCTAGGAGTGCAAGCATAGTACGCAGGGATGCGTCGTTATAGGAATCCTCGAGAATCATCTTGAAGAGACCAGGGTACTGCGTAGAGAAGGTTCCGGTTGCTTCCTTTATCGTGTCGAGGCTCGACCCCTGGCCACGCAGGCCCTTTATCTTCTCCATCATATCTCTCACATATGTCGCCCTCGCCTTGGCCAGATCGGGATCGATAGGAATTACAGGCTCCTCTGGGGGAAAGTTGGGAGGCGGGGCCCTTCTTCCAGGCGGAGTAGTATTGGACATTCTAGTGTATTCAGCAATTGAATCTGAAATAATCTACGCACATATACTAAATGCCTGCTCCTGTGCCAGTGCCTGTTCAAGATCCAGATTGTGCTGCAGTCGGTTCAGACGATCCTGTTACAGGGATCAAGAAGTGTATACTGGCCCGCCAGGTTACCCATATAGCTGCCCAATCCTCCTCCGATATGCAATATGATACCAAGGAGAATCCCTACATTACTACAGCGGAGTCGTTCGAGAATCCGACACCGCCCATGGACCGGTTAGTCTTTTTATCCTATGTCCTGTTCGTTCTAATACTCTTTTGCATTGTAGCTGTATTCACATCAACCCTTTCGGGGATACGGAAAAACACTATTCTCATCTTTGCGTTCCTCCTTATTTTGCTACTTGCTATACTTCAGAAGAGAGATGGCAACGTCACCTGACTTCGATGAGAGGTTCCGCCAACTACACACCATCTTTCACACATTTCACACAGACTTCATACAAAATACTACAAGGGAAAAATACGATCCCTCTGCAGTTATTTCACTGAAGAAGCAAATTCAATTTATACATGACGCATTAAAGTATTTTTTGAGTGAATGCCTAGGTGAAGATGCAACATGTGAATCTACGATAAAGAATGTTACAGTGATGGTAAATGGAGAAGAAGATCGTGAACTAACTACCCAGGTACAGACCCTTCTTACAGACCTCTGTCCGCTGATGTTTCCCTGGGATCCGCAGATGAATGCTAGAGTTGGGGGGCTATTTGACAAATTTAGCGAACACCCATTTTCTCCTGTTAATCTAGATGTCGCAGAGGCAGACTCGATCCCGCACTAGCTGCCCTCCAGGAACAAATCCTCGCCGAGCCTATACACGTAAGAACGGGAAATCCGTGCGTTCAACCTGTGTACCCGTAGCTGCAAAGGAGAATGTGCACTGTAAGGATGGCGAAATACGCAGAATTGCTCACTCACGTAAATACACAGAGGGAGGCGTTCACAAGGTTGCCCATATTCCGGCAAGTTGTGTTAGACGCAAGAGTCTGATTCGTCCCTTACACAAGGGCGACTTGAAAAAATACGGGTATTCCTATAAGGCCACCGAGCAAACGAGAAGAAATGCCCTGCAAAAGGCAGTTTCCGCATACGGCCCTCTAACAACATATCACAAGCTCAACGCAGTGGCAAAACTGTCCGAGCACCAGCACCCCCAGATTTCTAGCGTCTTCGCTAGAGATCGCAATTGGGTAAGGGCGGAGTATTCTAAGAATGGTGTCTTAAGTAGATAATTCTAGAATGGATGCAGTCAAAGCTGCGCCGACATGTAAAAACACACCTGAATCTTCACTAGTTGCATTGGTAATTACAACTATTGTATGGCTATGTGTTCTCTTCAGTGCAGGAAGGATGGATGATTATTACACAGTGAAAAATAACTGGGGCGAGTACCGCTGTCAAACGGAAATTATGCTATTCGCCTCCCTTTTCGGACACGACACGTCAGAGAATTTACAATTCTGTCTTGGCGAAGGGTTTAATGCACGGGCAGCCGTCTCTGTAAACCCCTTTTACGGAATCTTATCGGGCTTCACAAGCACCCTTATGACCCTTCTTTCTAGCATCAACTCCATTCGCATGGTATTTGCAACACTGGTGGGAAGTATCAGCCAGGTCTTCTCAGAATTTTCGAGCAGAGTTCAAATGCTCATGTACAGAATCCAGGCTACCGCTGCGAGAATGAGATTCTTAATGAAGAGAGTGTTTGCAATGATGTATTCGATTCTCTTTATGGGAATGTCAGGAATTAAGGCAGGTAGTAATTTTGTACAGACACCTCCCTGGAAATTTATCACATGGATGGCATGCTTTCCTCCTGAAACCCCTATTCTTCTTCAAGGAAAGGGACTTACTCCGATGAAGAATGTGATGATTGGAGATATACTCGACAAGAATACCCGTGTTACAGGAACCGTGAGTATTCTCGGCGATGGACAGAAAATGTTCAAGATCGATGGCTGCTCCGTAAGTGCTAGTCACTATATAAAGGAGAATGGATCCTGGATCTTATCGAAGGATTCGGCTAAGGCGGTGCCCGAGGGTGTATGGGCAGGTGGTATAGAGAGACCCCTCACCTGCCTCGTCACATCAAGCCATACGCTACCCATAGGAAATCTTGTCTTCAGTGATTATCATGAGACCGAGGATGCCGATCGATCTACGATGGCGAAGGTGTTAACGAAGCTAAATGGTTCGACAACTCTGCACATTCACAAGAACTACGTTACAGGGGTTGTTCCTACGACAGAGATCTTACTTGAAGATGGGACATACTGTCCGGCTCATGCCATACGTCTGGGAACACGAACACGTCATGGGGTTATCATGGCCATTATGGAACGCGAGTGCTCGACCTTTGCAGACTATAACGGAGAACGATTTGGCTATGCAACGGCAGTGTGGAAGGGCAAGTCGTGGTTAAGAGGAGATGTTCCTATTCTCGAGGATGGAAAATGTATAACGTTTGCAGTGTATCCTTCGGCAATGATCGAAACCAGGGCAAATAAGTTACGTGATATGTTCGAAATTCACGAGTTTGATATACAAGCGGATTATGCTGAGAAGATGTCTGCGACCTCGTAAGCTTACTATGTTCTAAAGTATCAGAAGAATGGGGAGCTATCTTCCTCTACTATTTGTAACATTCATATACCTATCTGTATTTATTTATTGTATCGCAGCTACTCAAGTTGAGGGACTCAGAGAAGACTGGAATAATGTAAGATGTCAGCCTATGGCCATGATGTTTGCATCCTATATTCCAACAGATCCAAATGTGGACCGTTCCAAATTCTCTCACGAAAACTTCCAATTCTGTATTCAAGAACTTGTCGATGCTTCGATTGGAATGGTGATGGTACCCATTATGGGAATCTTTACGACCCATCTTTCTGCCGCCAAGTCAACCCAGCAATCGGCAAATAATCTGAGAAACTCGGCGGCTAGCGACGTGGCGAGCCCCTTTAACTCATTGATGAATTTTGCCTGGAAACGGTTTGGGTACATTCTTGCACAAATCATGAGGGTTATGTACAAACTAAATAGTTCCTTTCAACGTATCTTCGGTATAACTCTTGCATCAGTGTTTGCAGGAATATCTGTGTTCAAGGCGATTAATAATACCTTTAAGTTAATTTTAAAGGTGTGTATCATTTTACTGTGCATCATTATAGCATTACTCTTTCTTATCTTCATCCCTATTGCACCATTTATTGCAATTCTGTTGATTCCTACGATTATCTTTATCGGTGAAATGCAAGGTGCAGATAGCGTAGGAGGTATGCAAAACTCACTCAATAATTGTGTGGAAAAAGGGACTAGGGTGAAGTGTAAGGATGGGTGGAAGGCGGTGGAAGATATTCGGCTAGGCGATACTCTGTGGGAGGGGACGGTAGAGGGAATCCTCTGTGGAAAGGGTTCGGCCAGCGTATCCATCAATTCCGTGCATATCTCTGCCATGCATATTGTTCGTGGTCCCTCTTCATGGATCTTTGCGAAGGACCATCCTGATGCGTTTCCCTGTGAAACTCCTGACGTAGTCTACTCGCTTGTAACATCTTCAGGGACGTGGACGGTCGCTTCTGCCGAAGGCAGAGGCCAAGGCCAAGAAATCCTGCTACGTGACTGGACGCATGCTGATGGGAATGATGAAGTGATTCAGCAAAAGGTGTGTTCCCTCCTCCAAACCCCTTTTACAGGTATCAAAGGACTTGGGCTTATTGGCCCAGAGAGTGAAGTTCTACGCGAAGGTATCCCCTATATAACTCCCATTCGCTCCATCCCTCTGTCTGCCATACGCATTGGAGACAAGATCTGGGACGGTGCATCATTTACAGAAGTCACAAGTATTTACATGTCTTCTGAATTAGGAAACGCAACTGGGCCGAACAGTTCAGCATGGACTCTAGGGGAATCAGGGTGGGTACAACGCCCTGTTTCTGCGTTAGGAAGCCAAGTACGCCAAATGCATTGTGGAACAAAATCCGGTACCCTCGTTGTTGATGGAACGGTGGTAAGAGATTTTAATGAAATAGACAAGGAACACTTTCATGAACTGGAGGAATTCCTTCTTTCTCTCCTCTTACAATAGAAATGAGCAAGAGAAACGTGTTCCTTATTACCGCTCTTATCGCCTTAATCATTGCTAATATACTTATGATTACCATTGATTCCCCGGCATTTAGACCTACTGCAGAAGGCTTTGCTGCATATATGACAAGCCAGGTAGTCACGGAGAAGTTCTCTAACTATGCGGCAGGTGCGGCAGGTGCCAAGGATGCGTACAACCCCATGGGCCAGTTCGATGGACTGAAGCTGTCTACGGGTAACTCGAGTTCCTGGAGATACACTTCTCCGAATGAACCCCTCACCGCCCCCGCAGGAGAAGTTGGCCCTGATAACATGTTCATGTTCAAGAATAACCAGTGCAAGCCCTCTTGCTGTGGTTCATCCTTCTCGTGCAGTGGTGGATGTGTATGCACGACGCCTGAACAGCGTGAGTACATCAATTCTCGTGGGGGTAACCGTACAAAGCCCGAGTCTGGCGTCTAAGTTTCCAAGGAGTAGATACTTTCCAGGCACTAGATAGTAGATGAATACGAATACACGTAATTCACGTATTTTAAACAGCATACTTCCTGTGAGAGATACATCGACGCCAGGAACATATGCGTCGGTCGGGTCTATGAGTACAGGAACTATGATGTATATCTTTTGGGCACTGTTTGTTCTGATTATGGCAGGACTTATCTATTATTTCAAGGATGACCTGAAAAAGGGGTGGGATGATCTGACGAAAAGTATGAACATGGTGGCCAGTCCGCCTCCGCCGCCGCCCGCACAAGAGGCTGCCCCTAAGTCGCACGAGCAAGAACATTCCGTGGGTTCTGTCATAGAAAAGGTTCTGCCTGGCGGAGGCCAGCAGGTCTTTAACGTGTCCTCCAACAAGTATACGTACTACGACGCTGAACCTCTGTGCAAGGCCTTAGGTGCTGAGCTTGCAACGTACGATCAGGTCAAGGAGGCCTGGTCGAAGGGTGCAGATTGGTGCAATTACGGGTGGGTGAAGGGGCAGATGGCTGTATATCCTACGTCTCAGGAAACCTATGACAAGGCACAGTCTGGTCCCGAAGAGGAGAGGACTCAGTGTGGAGTAACAGGGGTAAATGGAGGCTACTTTGATAATCCTGAGCTGCGGTATGGAGTGACATGCTACGGAAAGAAGCCGACGAATAATCTTGCAAATTCTGGTGATATTGCACGTAACACTCCCACTTCCCCGGAAGCACTGGCCTATGACAAAAAGGTTGCCGAATTTAAACAGCAGGCATCAACGATGGCAATTCTTCCGAATAACTCCCATTCTTGGAACTAGGCACATTAGCGTAGCGATTTGGGCTTTTATGTCCTTGACATCAAAGCCGATATCGTTGCGTTTTCAACGCAACGACTTGTAGCCCGATGCCTTGGCATCGGGCAAGAACTCCTTACGCATTAGCGTAAGGACTTGTGCCAGCCCGCATCCACGTCCTGAATATAGACATCGACCTTTCCACCAGACCCGTTATCTGACTCAGTATCAGATCCCTCCATCCAGTGAGCAACTGCATCACCCCTTGGGCTCTCATCTATGTCAATGTACGTCCACAGGAACCTCTGTAGTTCGTTATATAGGGTGCGACCAAGACGGGTGTCCGAGTTAAAGTCGGGAATGTGTTTCCATCCCTCTAGAAACTCACGTAGAAGCTCATCTGTAATAGTATCATGATACTCATCCTTGTCTTCCCCCATGTTACGATGAAGGATGACAGGAGATCGCAGAGCGTTATCACAGTGGATCTTGTAGATCCAGCGTGCAACAGCGAGAGAACCCCACCTGTAATCCATGATGTACCCCCGTCCCTTTAACAGACCTGTCAATGCATCAGCAAACACAGGGAGATAGGCCCTCCTCTCTAGAGTGTCACTGTACGACACGGAAAACTGCTGGGAAAGCCAGAGCTGAAAGTTGCGAGACATACCACGTGATGAGTTTGGACATCTAGTGGCACCGCCGGAGCCGATCAATTTTTTTTGAGGATACATTTCGATGTATACTGACGACTAGCCCGAATATGTTTAATTATCTCATGGGTCTCGTCGTTGCTCCCAAGAGGCTTCTTCGAATAATACTCATGGAGAAGGTCTTCAAGGCGAGTGAGTGTAAGGGGTTGTGTATGTTTCTCTGTGTGCACATTGAGCCTCGCTCCAGAGATTTGAATCACTGAGTTATCTAGCTTATTTTGCCTGAGGTCTGCAATGATTTCTGTTTCCCAACGTGTCTTTGCTACACGGGACTGCTGAAGCTGCCGAGAGAACTGTGCTGCCAGATTATCAAAGTATACCCAATTTCTCACCTTATCTCCGATCACAGTTGCAATCGCCTGTAAATCCATCTACTAGCCTACGAGTGTATTCCATCTGCAGATTTTCGCAGTAAAAGTACAACCAATATACTAATCAATAAAAGAATCATGCAAATCACTATAGCACAGATGAATAAGATATAGGGAAAGAATCGTTCCATGCAATACTGTAACATGGGTTCAAGGATCATGAGCTTAATCTTTTCCCTGAATAAGTCATTTTGCAGAAATGAAATGATTGAATCTATTGTTTTTTCGAGTATGTTATTTGATTTCATAACTACTGGACCCTTTGAGTTAAGTGCTTTAATTTAAACGCTGATGTTGCCACGTTCAAAGTGAATAATACATTTTACGTCTTCATGATAATGAAGATCGGCAAACCAATCTACGCGAAGGAGAGCCAGGTCTATGTGTGTGAATGCAGGGATGAGGAACACATCTTCCGGGTTGAATCATCTGTTGAAGGGGGGAAGTGGAGTGTGCCCCTTGAAGAACATCTGACAAAGACTCGTGATCAAATGATACTGGTACTCTTGGCAGAAACTACCGGCTGGTTTTCCAAGCCACTGACGAAGGATTGGCTTCTTTCCAGACTTCGCTATACCATTCCGACAAGTGATATATCTTCCGACTTTGAGGGAATGTGTCGCTGGACTCTTTCTAAACTCCACATCTCGAAGGAATCTTTTGTCTGCGAGTTTGTTTTGGCGGAGAAGATTCAGGCGACGGTCCCGCTGATTGAGCTGCAAGAGGACGTGGTGAGTCCGACCGTTCCGACTAGCAGTCCGACAAGGGAAGAGAAGAAGAATTCCGTTTTACTGGCACGGCGGCGGGCAGCTATGGCCCTTCTAAGAGCTGAGCGGATGATGCAGGCGTATGCAGGAGAGTTTGGAGAGGATACCGATTGGGAGGATGAGGATGAAGAGTAGGGTTTAGAGGAAGGGGAAAGGCCTTTGCAAACATAAGGTTTGTCGGTTTCAGTGTCCGAGACACCGACACCCTTTGCCCGCTTTGCGGGCCAAGTCCCTGCGCTAATGCAGGTTTGTCCTGTAAAATATTGCCTACCACTATTTCAGAAGCACAAATGGCAGGTGGTGAAGTTCGTACCATTGTATTAACAGTTGCCATTATCACGTTACTGGCCGTGGGTCTGTATATGGTTGACCCGACTATGTGCGGAATGGTGAACACGAAGGATGGTTTTACGTCGGCAAATATGCCTACGATGGCAGCTAACGCAACGGGAAGCATGGCTGGCATGCCAAATGCTGCTGCAGGTGCAATGCCTGGAGCTCCGCAGGTAGCTGCGAATGCAGCAAATCCTAACGCTATGCACCCCCCCGCAACTGCTGGATTCATGAACCCGAAGAAGGAGGGCTTAGCGAACCAGGTAAAGCAGGAGGGCTTTGCCAACCTGGAAGACATCACCGGCCCGGCAGACTTTGGCTCTACGCCCAACGCCAACGGTTGCTACCCCCGTGACCAGCTGACCCCTGGTGAGCTCCTGCCCAAGGATGGCAACTCCACCTGGGCACAGCAGAACCCCATGGGCACCGGCAGCCTGAAGGGCAAGAACTTCCTGTCCGCCGGCGCCCTGGTGGGCGTGAACACGGTGGGCCAGAGCCTGAGAAACGCCAACCAGCAGCTGCGTAGCGAGCCGCCGAACCCCCAGGTGCCTGTCAGCGTCTTCTTCAACTCCACCATCGAGCCCGACACCAACCGCAGGGATATGGAGATCGCATAAATGTCTACATACACTTAAGAAATCCGCATATTCTAATCATCCCTTGTGATTAGAACATGAGTGATTTACAGTCAATCTTCCAAAAAACGATGAATTCATTTCAGACGATGGTATCATCTTCCAATCAATACCCCCTTGTCCAGGTTAAGAGTTCTGTCGATAATTCCACCTACATGGTCCGAGACATGCCTGATAAGCAAAAGGCAGCGGATCTGATTGCAACCGTGAGGCGAAAGATACAGAACCTGTACGACTACATTTTACAGAAATTCCCTGATAAGCCGCAGGTCAAACAGTGGAATCGTAACTTCGTGCCTGAACCATCCCGGTTTTTAGAAGCAACTCCTGACGCCGAACACACGAGTTACAGTGTGAACAAGGGAGAGAAGGTGCACCTCTGCCTCCGACAACGGTCTGGCCACGATGAGAGCCTTGTAAATGAAAACATCATGGTGTTTGTAACACTTCATGAAATGGCTCACGCTATAACACCGAGTATAGGCCATGGGCCTGATTTCTGGAACAATTTCGGATGGCTTCTCAAGCAGGCAGAAGACAGAGGAATTTACAAGTATGAGGATTTTAAATCTCACCCTGTGTCTTACTGTGGAATGAATATTACTGATTCTCCAGCTTATGACCCGAAGAAGGACGGCACTGATCTGTCGATTGGATAAGTGCAACGGACCAAGTGCAACGGACCAAGTGCAACGGACCAAGTGCAACGGACCAAGTGCAACGGACCAAGTGCAGGTCCAAGGACCTTAGTATGTTTCTTTCATAGATGGGAGACAATTCCTACGGAGATTTTATAGACAGTATCATCCGACCACCCATACTTACAAGCTTTCGCAAGGATCAAGTGGTCCGTGTAAAAGTTCAGGGTCGTGAGGGGACAGTAGAAGAGTTCATCCTTGATGATATCTACCCCTTTCATACGGTTGGAGATCTCTGCACTAGGATTTACATCGAGAAGGGAGAGAGAGACGAGTTTCACCCTATAAATCAATGCATCCTTGAGCCAACTGCAGTAAAAGATAGATTTATTCACCTACAGTATATCTTTAACGGAACAGCTCTTCTCATGATTAACCCCTATCAGCGTATGGTATCCGAACCAGACCCTGCATTTGTTGATCTCACGGGCAATGTAAAAGTGGGGAGTAGTGCATCGAGGAACGATATGCTCTTAGAGAAGGTACTATTTCGGCAAGAGAAGGAGGAGTATGTCATCTTCTTATTCTTATACACGGGACTCCTGTCTGCCTACCCTGGTGAGCGTCCCATTTCTCGTGTTGACTGGGAGGGAAAGTTCAAGCCTTACTTTCCCGAGTACAGTAAGGACTATGAGGGAGGCAGTATCCCCGATGCCGTTCAACAGTTCACGCCTACGAGGGTGGAACGGTTCCAGGAACGTCTGAAGGTGATAGGTGCACTCAATGATCTGCTGGAATCGAAGCCCCTGCGTATTATTGGAGAGGCAGTGAGAGAGGACGATGTGAACGTGAGTAATATCAGGAATCTGCGTATAGGCTGGAGGGGACCTCGCACGGCCTTCCAACTCGAGGGCCTCTTTTACGATATGCCCGTGGGTGAAATGATACCCTATATCCGTTTTTACCCCAAGGCGAACACACCCATTAGCAAGTTATATGTGGAAGGCGAGATACCCAAGATGGATGATCCCACGGTTCTTACCGTATGGGCTGGGATGCGGTCTATCACACCGCAGGAAGACTTATTGATGATGAAGGTGCTTGTGAAACGGGGGACAGGCTCGGTTCCTCCCGTCTATGGGACCTTCTTTGTCTTCGAGGATGGGAGTGCAAAGTTCATCTTACAACCATCCGTCGAGCAGAAGAGTCTTTCAGGAGACGTTGACCTCGCCCACCTTGCCGATGTGATGGGACGCTTCTTTTCCTCCTTCCCCCGCCTTCAGCCATTCGTGACAACGAAGGAAGTGTTTGAGCACTCCTACACTCCTGCTGCTGCGAGCCTCGAGGATGCCTACCTTGTGTTATCTCTCTGGGTTTCTCTTGATGCGGCTCCCCTCTCGTATAAACGCCTGAGCAAGGTTCTCCCCTACTTTCGTGCCTTCTTCCAGGAGACATCGTCGCCCATCAAGGAACAGAGACCTATTATGTTTCTGCGATACAAGTGTGTGAATGATTTCAGAACACCGAGCAGGGAGTCGCAGTACCTGCAACGCATTATTGATCTGCAAAAGGTTGCGGGAAGAACTTCGGTAAGTGACATGGAGAAGTATTTCAAGGATGAATTTGGAGTGGGTGAGGAAGTCGCCAAGGAACGTGTGGGGGCTTTCCTGGCGGATATGACCAAATTTACGGTGGTCAATCCCGAGGTCCGTGAAGTTACTCAACAGGACAATCCTGGCATTGATATTGCCATCTTCGGCAAGCACCCCTTTTACACCTTTCACATCTATCGTGTGGATTCTCTAGAAACTCTGCAGCGGATTAAGACGCTTCTATCTCTCTTTGTCTCGGTTGTTCCTTCGGACCTGAGCGACCTGGAGGAGGCAGCTGAGGTTCTGGAAGAGGAGGAAGCCGTGGAAAAGAGGGAAGCAGAGGCCTCTGCAAGTGCAAATGCAGCAGAGGTCCCGCTTGGGGATAGAGAAGAGGCAGCCCCCGCGGGAGACGATATAGATGCCGGCTTTGAACTTGATGCACTTGGAGAGCTGCCAGAGTTCGAGGAGGAATCTGAACCTATTGGCAGCCTTGTCCAACAGGATGCGGAAGAAGTGGCACCACAAAGTGTTGGAGGGGCGGGTTCTGTTGCCGCAGCAGCAGCTCCCAGGCAAGCTGTACAAGAGAAAGACGACTCTGATGACGAAGGTGGTGAGGCCGAGGTGTCCGCAAAGACGTACTTCAGTCGCCGCCTCCGCAAGTACGATCTCTCCCTCTTCAAGTACCCCAAGGAGCACAAGAGCACCAAGTCCTATCCCCAGCAGTGCCAGGCCAATGCCCTCAAGCAGCCCGTCGTGCTGAATGAAGGAGAGTTCAAGAGAATGAAGGAGCTCTACAAGCCCGATGTGGCTGAGGGTCGTCTCCAGTGGATTGAGTACCCCCTCAAGGATGGTGCACAGGTGCCAGCCGTCGTGGCCAAGAAGAAGGGCATCGAAACCGAAAAGGTCTCCGTTCTCCGCTACGGAACAAATCTCGACCAGGGCAAGGCGAATATTTATACCTGCTCAGAGCTCTGGTGTATAGCCGACGAGCTGGTCATTCTTAAGTACGATTTCGTAGGAACACGTGCAAGAGATATTCGCACAGGCCAACACAAGGACGAGGGGTCCAAGCCACCGAACACCTGCCCCTTCTGCAAACGTGGACTTGTTCGCCGTAAGGAAAAAATTTCTCCCGATGAAAGCGTGATACAAAGAACCACCCCCAAGGCACATACCTTCGTCGGCTTCCTCGGCAAGGGCAGTCCCACGCACCCGAAGGGATTCCACCTTCCCTGTTGTTTCCTGAAGGACAAGGTCGTCTACACAAGCTATCCTGCATACAAGGGACTTGTCGCTGAAGAGGCAGATGCAGGCCCAGTTCCCGTCATAGCCGAATCGGGCTCCCCTATGACCTACGACTACTCGGTATCCGATTCGAAGATATCGAACAAGAAGATCAAAACAACCTATATTACAGGACCCGAGAAGCTCCCTCTCGAATTCACTCGTGGCCAAGGCCCTCAGATAGGTGTTCTCCCTGCCGCAGCTGACGCCTATTTTTCCCAGAGCTCGAACCCTGATCTGGTGAAGCAGGACCATACCTTCTGGAAAATCATGACTGACAATACCACAAAGGAGCCGAGCGTCTCGGGCTTCTTCCGTGTCGCCGTGGAAAATAGGGGCAAGTACGAGGCCGACTCCTTCTTCGCTGCAGTCGCACCCTTTTACGGATACACGGGTGCCGATGCCTTGAAGGAACGTCTCTATGAAATCATCAATCCTATTGTCTTCATGTCGCTCAACTACGGAAATTTCCTCTTCGAGTTCTATGACCCCGCATTTGAGATTGATCCCGCTATGCCTCTGAGCAAGAATATCAGACTTTTTAACACCTTTGCCACCCTCCTCGGAATTAAGACATCTGTAGGGAAGGCGTCGAGCAAGGAAGAGATTCTCCGTGGCATGAGAGGATATCTAGCCTTCAAGGGCCGTGAATCACTCGATACTCATTCGGTGAGTCGTACCTTTGACGAACTGGATGGAAAACTCTTCGATCGTACTCGGTTAAAGGAGTCGAGGCAGTTCTACTCGCTGTTCACCTACCCCAACATGTTTATTCGGACCCAAGGGTCAAGGACCTACGCTAATGGTGTGATGTTCATCATTCTCGAACTTGGGCCAAAGGGGACCCTGCAAGTGAAGTGCCCTCCCTATGGTGTCTCGCCAGGGATGGCCGACCGTTGCGATGTGGGCTTCCTTTTACACTACAAGGAGGACCGTATCTGGGAACCCGTCTTTTACACCCATAATAATGTGAAAAAGTCAGAGCATTATACCACGTTTATATTCACAAGGGATACCTTTGCGGACTGGCCAGAGATTGTCAAGGAGCGTGTTGCGGAGTTTGCCACAAAGTGCAAGTCAACGGGTCTCGGTGCCTATACGGAATCTCCTGATATCAAGTCGTCGGCTATGATTCCTCTGTCGAAGGCGAAGGAGCTTGATGGAGTGGATGGACGTACATTATACGCTGTTCTGCGTGATAGCTATAATCACGTCTCTGCTACCTTATTTAGGGAGAACGGGGCCTTTATCTTTCTTCCTGTGGTCGACGATGGAAGCATATACGAGGATCTGAGTGTTGAATTATCGTGGAGACACTTCCTGAATAAGAGGCAAATTGCCAAGGCTGACGTTGTGGAAGCATTTTATAAGGCACTTGATCCGCTCTTTGCCACCCTTCCTCCCACAGTGAAGCCGATGTACGAGAGGGCTAATCTCTTTAGCCTGGATAAGACGTCTGCCGCATATCCTGACTTGTACGCCTTCCACTTGAAGGGTGGACTGTTCGTCCCTGTCTTCAAGCCTGATTCGCTTCCTGCGGGAACGGGAGTAGAGAAGGGAGACGATCTGCCGTGGATGATTGATTCTAAGATAGCGTATACAACGGATACGAAGAGAACAGAAACCTTCATGGATTCGGGGGATTTTGAAGAGATTTACCAACATCTTCGGTATACCTTTGCCAATTGGCTGTCTACTGTGCAGGGATCTGTGCTGGGCGAGATAAATGAGATTCTATATGATGCAGATGGAAACACGAATCTGAATTACTCGGTTGCAGAGAAGAGGAACAGGATTTTCATCAAGATTGGACGGACTGTGCTGAGTTGGCTGGACTCGAGTTTACCGCAGGTGGACAGGAAGCCGACACTCAAGAGAATGGACTGTCGTATCTTACGGGATGCTGAGACATGTACAAATCGCTGCGTCTGGAAGGGCGAGTCGTCCGAGTGCTTGATCCACATTCCTAAGGAGTATACGGTTGGACGGGAATCTGTGGCAGCGAATGCATATATGGTGAAGCGAATTATTGAGGAGCTGGTTCGATTTCCCCTGAAGAGGAAGGAGCTTCTGTCAAAGAGGGTAAGGCAGTACGTGACGTTACGGGCTCCGTTCAAATCGGGCTCCTCTTACATCATTCCTGAGAATCTGCCACAGTGGACAGAACTACTCCGCATGGATTGGCTGAAGAAGAAGGTCGAGGTACCGAAACACTTCGAGGAATTTGCGTGGTCGAGCGATGTTGACGCACAGGGAGTTCCTGTAGAAGAACCTCTTCCAGAGGAACTGGAGGCATATCTTGGAGCGGCAAGGTATGGGTTATACTTCCTCCCCCAGCTGGACGGCCTGAAACAGGGGTACATCGAGCTGGGTGTGCCCTCCGATCAGGCACCCGATGGCATGTTGAGTACTGAGCAGTTAAAGGCAATCTCTCGCATTCTACGTTTATCCATGTTCCAGATGGAGTATGAGTATGAGACTCCTGTACCGAAGGATGTAACTATTAGCCGTGCACAGGTAAAGGGTACAAAACGTGACCTTGATTTTATTGTATCAGTGAAACTCCCCGATACCACCGTTGGATTTTTGTCGACACGGCCTGACCGAATTGTGGCCATTCCTGCGAACAGACTCTCGGCGGCCATGGCGGCTCTGATCAAAAAGGACCCCACTCTGGTTGGGGTGTAACGTATGTGAATATACTTCCCCAGTAGATGGAGGATATACTCCTTGGACTAGTACTTATCGTATGTATATATATATTATATTGTATATTTACACATGCAAAAGAGCCTTTTATTGGGTCTATGTCCCAATCTGAAGAGGAACGCCTTGGAGCTCTTGCAACAACTATCAATTCACCGACAAATACGGATCGGGCAGGAAACAATCCCACGGGCTTCATTGCCTCTGTTGCAAACATTTTAACGGCAGCTACGGCAAAGGCTACACAGGATACGTATCACACAGCCCTAGGAAATCCGAACACTGGTCCTAGAATTGACGATAACACATCGCTCCTGTACATGATCGACTTTTGCTACCAGGGAGCAAAGACCTCAAATCCCTTTTCTGATCCGACCTTTGTAACGAACTGTGGAATATGTATGACTACAGGTACGATCGTCGATGGAAGGCCTAGCACTGGATCTAACCTGGGTGTGGTAGTCTATCCCGAGGACAAGGCCTATTCCTTGTCTCAGGGTATAGATGCGGTTCCCTCGGCTCATACTGCTACCTGTGCTCCTCTGATAAAGACGGCCGACGCTGGTTCTAATGTGACGAGCGTAGCTATTAATGCTCAACAGTATGCAGAAACACGGGCATATACTCAGTCTAACAATTATGCTATAACCTCAGGAACGGGGTCTGGAACCCAGACTGTATCTTGCCCAGGAACAACGAGTGCGGGTTATCCTAATGTCATTAAGGATGGTGGCTACCGATATGGAGCCTGGGACACTCACATTGGTTCACAGGTCGACTATAACAGGGTGAACCAGATAACAACAACACCCTTTGACCCCTCGTGCATTGAAAAGCCCTCGTGTACATTTACAACATCCTCGTTACAATGGGATGCATATACCCTATGTGGAAATCCGAATCCTACACCAGTTACTGGACTCAAGGCGACTGCAATAACGGCAACAGGTATGACCTTTACCTGGGATGTAAATTCAGGGAAGTATGGAGATACCTTTGATTATAAGATTACACCTGCCGATGCTATGGGTGTAAAGGGGGCACATTCAGTTGTCTATGATAATCTAACTCCCGAAACCAAGTATACATTCTCCCTAATTGTGAAAAATTCCGTAGGCCAGACTGATACCGTAACTGCTGAGGGAACAACAAGTGATGGTAGGATACCGATGAGTGGTGTAAGGTTTAGTGCAGTTACTACTACTGGATTCACTGTCACATGGGCAGGATGTGATAACGCAAAAGGTATCACGCTGAACTTAGCTGGTGCAGGAAACCCTGCGAGTCAACAGGTGGCACCCCCCACGAACACTTTTACATATACTGGGCTACAGCCAGGAAGTACTTACACCTTTTCGGCAAGCTGCACGTATGAAACATCAGGTGTTCTGACGACGGCAAACTACACGCAGAAGACAACAGACGCCCCTAGGATACCGATGAGTGGCGTGACCTTCAGCAGTGTTACCACCACGGGATTTACTGTGTCATGGTCAGGCTGTGATAATGCGACAGGTATTACACTGAACTTAGCTGGGCCAGGAAACCCCGCGAGTCAACAGGTGGCACCCCCCACCAACTATTACACATACACTGGGCTGCAGGCGGGAAGTGCGTATACCTTTTCTTCTACTGCTACCTATCCTAGTGGAAACCCCCTAACATCAGGAACGTTTACACAGAAGACGGTAGATCCACTCAATATACCAATGAGTGGTGTCACGTTTAGTAGTGTTACTCAGACAGGATTTACTGTATCATGGACAGGCTGTGATAATGCTACAGGTATAACATTACAGTTATCTGGACCAGGTAATCCGTTGAGTCAATCTGTGACACCTCAGACTAAGTCTTATACATACAGTGGGCTACTGCCAGGAAGTACGTACACCTTTACAGGAACGTGCACCTATCCTAGTGGAAATCCTCTGGCATCTAGTTCCTATACCCAGAGTACATCGAATCCCCCACCCCCACCGCCTGGGTTTTGCGCCACAGGGTATAACAAGGTAGTTTCTGTGCCAGGGGATAATACAGGTGTAAATGCTAGGGCAGGGAATACAAATACTATACCGTCATCTCAAAATGCTGATCGTTATTTTATTCAAGCTCTTGAGAATCAAGGCACCCCCTATTATAATGTAAATGCTACATCAGGAGCTTATGGATGCGTAAAAAATGGTTTTTCTCTACCACCACCTCCGCCTCCGCCCCCACCGCCTCCACCACCTATAACTCCACCTGATCAACCTATTCCTCCTCCAACGAATGTTTCTGCCACCTTCGACCCATCAGCATTTACTGTAACTGTACGATGGACAACACCTAATCTCAGTGCAATTCCTAATGCAAGCATATCTATTTATATGCTTTATGCAAAGACAACAAATACAACACTATATAGTACTGCTCATGGTATTGTGTGGAACATTGGCAATAATATACAAACACTAAATCCTGGTACTACGTCTACTACTATCGATGGACAAACCCTTGCAAAAAATAACTTTGCTTCTTATATTCTTCTTGCTACTCAGTATGAAGTAGATGGCCTATATCGCAGTTCATATGTATATGTACCTGTAAATTTCCCCGATAACGTAAGTCAATTATGGCAGACAGCCCAATCCGCAGGAGCACAGGCAACTGCAGCTAACAATCTTGCTCAATGTCAAGAAGATAAGGCTGCATGTGAGGCTCAGTTTACAAATATGAGCTTTGGTGGGTTTGCAGTAAATTCAGTAGCAGCTGATGGTCGTACCTTATTAGATCATTGTTTGAATGATGGTGGTGTATGGGCAGGCGGGAAGAGAAGATGTGATCCTGCTGGATGCCACTGCTAATCCCAATATGCAATCTCCTTCTTGCCCCTTCTCAGGGCAGCTCGTCTGCACTCGAGCAGTTCCTCGATCTCATCTGTGAGAATGGGCAGGACGAAGCGTTTGAAGGAGGTATTCGACGGGTGCAGAACAATCAAAGCTAACTCCGTAATCTTCAGCCCATAGTGCTTCTCCAGAATCCATCGGTACAGATTGAGCTGTAAAGTGTATTGCCAATAATTACAATCAGGGAAATGCGACAATGGTCCAAGGCCAGATTGAAATGGATTTTCCATCTTAATCTCCTTTGCTCGCTTCCAATCATAAATGGCATATGTATTATCGGTTAGACTCTTGAAGACCATGTCGACAGAACCGGCCAGAAGGAGCTGATCATCCCAGATCTCCCACTCGGTACGCCACGGCTGCCACCGCCGAGAATCCTTTTCCCAGTACTTGGTGAAATGCTTCCACTCTACGGACTCGAGAATAGATGGTGGTATAGTCTCGGGCGACCCGTTCAAATACATCTCAATGGCTAAGTGGATGGCCGTCCCCGCCTCGCTCGCCTCCTTTCCATTCGCTGCCCAGGCATCCTTGATTTGCTTCGGTGTCATACCGAACCACTGGCTCTGCGGCCACTTCTTTGACCGCATCATATTGCCAATCACGGCGTCTGCATCGAAATGCCCAAAGAACTCGTGATGGAACTTTGTGATTGAGCAATATCCCTCGTAGGTACCATTGACGGTATACACGTGGGTCGGCTCATCGAAATGAATGTGGTTATCACGTTCATGTCGATTGACTCTCGCTAAGGACATCCAGTCCTGGAGTGGGGTTCCTAAAAGCGGAAGCATATGGACTCCTTTAACAGAATACCCAGCTAATCAACTTTTAGTGCGATTTGTCGATGTTACCGTAACGGAACGGCTACGAGTTAGACTTACCGTTCGACTTCCCGTGAGTGTAGTAGATCTACTTAGACTAGGACTTTGTGTAAACGTCTGACTTCCACTTCCTGTTCTGCTAAATGGTGGAGTTGTTGGAATTGGCGACCTGCTTCTCGTGATCGTTGGGCTTACTGTTCGTGATACAGATCCTGTGATAGACCGAGTAAACGGCAGTGTGGTTGCAATAGGGGATGGGCTTACAGACCCTGTAACAGATTTGCTAAACGGCTGTGTGGTTGCTATTGGTGAACCACTCCTTGTGAGGGAATTCGACCGAGTCAAGCTCACTGACCCCGTACGTGTAATAGTTCCTGAGGGAGTTCCAGTAGGAAGAAGGGATGGCGGAATTGTAACTGCAGGAGATGGGGTTATAGTCAGAGAACGTGTGAGGGTGACAGATGTTGTAGGACTAATAGACCGAGTGAACGGCTGAGTGGTTGCAATTGGAGAAGGACTTACTGTGATGGAAGTTGACCGAGTGAGACTCACAGATGTAGTACGTGAAATGGTTCCTGAGCCACACTGAGTAGGGAGAAGAGAGGCAGGAATTGTAACTGCAGGAGATGGGGTTATAGTGGGAGATTTCGTGAGTGTAACAGATACAGTTAGAGAATGAGTTATACTTACAGAGCGTGTGAGAGTAATAGATGTTGTAGGGCTGATAGAACGAGTGAACGGCTGGGTTGTTGGAATAGGAGAGGGACTTAGTGTCCCTGTTACAGACCGTGTTAGGCTGAGTGATCTAGTAAGTGAAATTGTCGCAGAGGGAGTTCCAGTAGCAAGAAGGGATGCAGGAACTGTGGGGGGAGGAGAGCGACTTATACTCAGAGAACGTGTCAGCGTAACAGATACAGTTGGACTGATAGACCGAGTGAACGGCTGAGTGGTTGGAATAGGAGAAGGACTTAGTGTCCCTGTTACAGACCGTGTGAGACTGACTGTTACAGTAGGGCTTATCGATCTGGTGAACGGCCAGGTTGTTGGAATAGGAGAAGGACTTTTCGTCAGGGAAGTTGACCGTGTTAGAGTCTGAGATACTGTCATCGTTAACGAGCGTGTCAGAGTTAGAGATACAGTAGATGAAATGGAACGTGTATATGGCCATGAGGTGGGAAGAGGCGATGGAGTCAGTGTCACAGACTTAGTGAGAGTAATAGAGACAGTTGGACTTAGTGTCGCAGTAACAGGACGGCTTGTTGCAATCGCCGAAGGAGACCCACTGTAACTTGATGTAAGCGAGGCAAAAGATGCAGATGGTGTAAGAGTGATAGGTGTTTGCGTGACGGTCAGAGTGATGGTCCGTGTTACAGATACAGAGGGTGTTTGTGTTATTCCCGTTGGAGTGACGTAGGTCGAGGCACTTATACTATATATGCTACCCGTTTGACTGGGGCTAATAGATTTACTCGGCGTGAAGGTTCCACATGGAGTTACTGTGGGGCTGAGAAAGGATGTGGCAGTAAAAGGGCTATAGGACTGCGTGGGGCTAATCGTCAGTGTAAAAGGTTGGGTGGTGGCAATAGGGGAGGCAGTTAATGAGCCTGGAACCGATTGGCTTGGAGATGGGCTTAGAATACTTGCGGTTGGGCTTATCGTTTGGCTTACAGTCGCAAGACTAGCAGAAGGGGACGGTGTCCAGGTAAGTTGTGAGGGAGATGGACTCCCGCTACGTTGGGGTGTCGCACTGTATACTGAGGAAGAAGGAGATGGGGTTACCGTAAGCTGACTAGGTGTAACGGTGACAGTACTGCTTGTCGATGGAGTTAGACCAGACGATGGGGTTACCAGGCCGCTGGCACTGACTGGACTCGCTGTCCCCCAACTTGGAGATGCTTGGGTCGACGCCGATGCCCACGATGGACTTGCTGTTCCTGTGCTGGCTATGCTTGCTGTTATCGACCCAGCTGCAGAGGGAGACCCTGTTATCGTGGCACCGCTCAACGTGGCCCACCCACTGGGAGAAACGGCACCCGTTGCTGTAATCCCGCTAGCACTCGCTTGTCCTGATGCGGATGGGAGAGAAGCAGATGGACTTGGCGAAGCCAGAGTCGATGCAGTTGATGAGCCTACGCCAGAGGGACTCGTCGTTCCCACCATAGATGCTGTTGGAGAGAGCAGCCCAGAAGGAGACCCTGTGACTGTTTGCCCGCTCCAGCTGCCGCCAATGCTGGGAGAGACAGACCCTGACCATGTATTCACTGTAGGAGTGGCTTGGCCAGATGAAGACCCCCACGATGCACTCGGCGTCACCGTTCCTTGACCACTAGGAGTGGGTGAGGCCAGGTCAGAGGGAGACCCTGTTACAGTGGCTCCACTCCACGTCACTGAGGGAGTTAGTGTTACCGCTGCACTTGGGCTTGCCAGGGTGGGAGTCGCTTGACCTGACGCAGTGAAGACGCTTGGACTTCCCGTTGGCGTCGAAGGGAGCGTGGGGGTTGCAGTAGTCGCCGTCGTGGCCGATACACGGGGAGTTCCACTTCCTGTACCGCATCCAGATACGCTGACAGAGGCAGTAGAACTATGAGACACGGAGCCAGAACCGCTGCCAGAGATGCTCCCAGTCCTAGATCCACTGGTAGACCCTGTAACAGAATATGCGGAAGACCCACTAGCCATCGGACTCGGACTCACCGTTACAGAAGCTGTATAGGAACTACCTGACCCAGTTGCCATGCCCGTGGAAGAGGAAGCCACAGATCCAGATCTCGTTCCAGAGGGAGACCGTGAACTACTCAGACTCCCCGTGCCTGTCCTAGACTCACTCGGGCTTCCTGTGGTCGTTCGCACAACCGACTTGGTCCTAGACGGAGAAGGAGAGCCTGTAACAGTCCTCCCGCTAAATGTGATTGTCTCTGTTGGGGATACACTCTGGCTAGCAGTTGTCGAGGGGCTGACCGTCGACGTGGTGCTTCCAGACCCGCTCACACTCGAGGAACCACTTGCAGACCCAGAATCACTTGGGCTGCTATGAGAAGAAGGGCTAACAGACGACGATAGCGTCTCCCTAGTTGGAGAGGGACTTGGTGTATTCAGTGCAGAAGTCGAAGGCACACCTGTAACCGTTGCCTGGCTGGCTGTTGGAGTAATAGTTGTCGACCGTACTGAGCTAATTGTCTGTGTTAGAGTGAGGAGGAGGGTACGAGTCGATGTTCTGGTGACAAAATCGGGAGTTGGAGATACACTGGTCGACACACTTGCTGACACCTTGGGCGTTACACTTACCGTTGTCGACTGCGAAGGAGTCTTCGAGTTTGTGGTACTTTCACTCATCGTGGATGTTGTGCGGGGAGACTGGGAAATGAGGGGAGAAGAAGACCCGCACGGTGTCCCGCTCGTCGTCTTAGAAGAGCTGAGAGAGGAGGTCTGGGTAACAGACGATGTAGATGTGCGTGTTTGAGCGGAAGAGGCTGTACTAGAGGGAGAACCAGTGCTTGTCGACGTTGGCTTGGGGGCTCCTGTTACGGTGGGACTTCCTGTCAGATTCGCTGTAGATGTTGGGCTCCCTGTCAATGAGCCACACGATGAACTCGACTGTGTTTCCGTGTGAGTTATTGTTTCTGTGGAAGATCCTCTAGGTGTCCCAGACCCTGTAACAGAGGATGTGCTTGTCTTTGATACCGTTGAGGATGCTGAAGGACTGGATGTGGTAGACTCTGAAGGGGAGCCTCGTCCTGTCCCCGTGGTTGTCTTAGTTGCAGCTATGGTCTTCGTAGCAAGAATACTTTGCGTGCCATTTGCCGACGAGGTCGATGTGCGTGTCCCAGGGAGGGTGCGGGTTTCTGAGTTCGAGACCTTGATGCTGGGACTGGATGTCGCTGTTGCTGACTGGGTCTTCGAGCCTAGGGCTGAACGAGTTATTGTTGGAGTCCCAGTAGGTGTCTTGCTTAGCGCAGAAGACCGAGTGAGAGATGGAGATCCTGTCGCCGTCTTTGTTTCACCCATTGACCGTGTGGATGACCGTGTAACAAGAATGGTTTGACTTCCCTTTGACGTTTTCGTCGAACATGCTGTCGCTGTCTGCGTCTTTGACGCCGCTGAAGAGAAACTCATGCTTGGAGAAGCAGAATTGGATTTGGACCCCCGTGGGGATACAGAGTCTGTTGGAGAAGAGGAAGATGTCTTTGAAGAGGAGGAAGAGGGAGAAGATGTTTTTGTGGAAGTAATTGTCTTCGTTGACGTGGCCGTCCCTGTATGAGTGCGGGTTCCTTGGGAAGAAGTGGTGGGAAGAGAAGAAAGTGTAGATGTCTTTGATACGGCGGCAGTCCTTGTATTGGGACGAGTGTAGGGTACACTCTGAGTTTGTATAAGAGAAAGACTTGCTTGTTGCGAAGGGAAGGCAGATTTGGTGGAGGTGGTAGTCTTTGTCGACGTCTTTGACTGAGTTGACGTGGATGTCTCTATTATTCCGTTAAAGAGGAGTTGCCGTTGACCTATGTCGTGTGGACCAAGGCCTAATCCAAGGTCATGACCATGTCCGTCCATAGGACCCCACCCGATGAAAAAGAGGACTAGGAACACCAGGTTCATACTACTCTGTCTCACTATAATCTTAGACCCCTCTTACACCGATCTAAATCCACCCAGTCTCATGAGCTCTATACCATATGCATTCTGCCCATCCAGAGTCTTTGTCGAACTACGGAAGGTTGCACCCATGTACGAGCCACTATTCTCTCCCGTGTAGTACACGAGTACTTTCGCCTTCTCACGAGCAGCCTCCACTGTCTTACGCAGCAGGGGATCAATATCCCATCTCTGCTTGACTGCTCCCGCAAGGAGGCCGGCTCTCAGCGACAGCCATCTACCCTCATCGAACTGAATGCCCTTGAAGGAATATAAACCCTCGGGGTCGGTCGTCGACATCTTTGTATGCACCTTTGTAATCTCAGACTTGATGAGCAGATACTCCTCGGCCTTTGTGAGGGTCGGCTCGGCCTTGGGATTCTTGGCCTTGACGGTCTGTAGCTTCCTGGCCCGCTCCGTGAGGAACTCACGGTGAAGCTCACCCTGCTCGGCGGAGAAGAGACTGGCGGCCAGATGGGGCTTATTCGTGGCGACCTTGTACAACATCGCTGCCATGTAGTGATCGATAGTAGGATATACAATGCCCTCATCATCCTTGACAGGCACAGGAGCATAGGGTCCGAGCCAACGGACAGCTTCCACGTCGCCGACACCGAGCTTGTCGGTGAGAGGAGAATCGATATAGAACTGAATGAGCTGGGTAGCAGTGTACTTCGTCTTTTGCATCTGGGCGAGACTCTGGGCCTTCGCATCAGCTGAGGGGGCTAGAGGAGCTTCTTCTTCCTTTTGGGGTCCTCCAAGAGCCAGGGGTGGAGGCGGTGCCACGGAAGTGGCTGGGCCCACGGGCTCCTCAGGCGCCGCCACCACAGAGGGAATACCAGGAGCTGCCGCTCCCGCCTCACCCAGCCGACCTGTGCTCTTCCTCTTGAAGATGAACCAGCGGTTGTAGAAGGAATACTCACGCACCGCAGGAGACATGGCAAAGTTCTGCTTCTGCTTCTTCGCTACATCGTACGTGTCCGAGAACATGGCAGTGCTCTCAGGAAAGGGAATGCCCGCATCCGCACACTCCTGCTTATTCATCAGGTAGCAGCCAATCTCATTCATCCTCTCCGTTAGCAGCTTGAAGTTCATCAGGTACTCGGTCTGAGATGTACCAATACTGATGAAATCGACCTCAATAGGCAGGCCAAGCGACTGGGCATCTGCAGGCAGGAAGGTGTTCGAGTACTTCTTCTTAATCTTCCAGATCTCCGTCGATCCCTCTTGCCCAACCTTTGTCCCTCCCTCGGGAAGGGCACGCAGACTATTGAATACCGTCTCACCATCAAAACAGCAGCCAATAAACACACCACCAACCTTTAGCGAGTCACTGATGTTCTGAATGATACCAGTCAGAGATGCATCGGACTCGAAGAAGTAGTGCAGGGCAAACATAATTGCTATACAATCTGCCCCCTCACGAAGACGCCCCGCTGCTCTCTCGAGAACAAACGGCGGAACAGGGCCATTCGGGTTCACCTTACCCAGGACGCTCCTCATGATATCCGCCTCCTCAGGTGTCGACCCCGCCTCCCCAGTCGCAATGTTCTTGGCAGAAGAGCCAATTGCGAACACCATCGTGCCGACCGAGTCGTAGCCACCATTGTCCAGAATCTGGTTCAGGTAACGCCTGTAGATACCGTTCATGGGGTCACGGATACCCTCTCCTGCCACGTCTACGCCGAAGATAAAGGCGGCATCCTCGCGTACCCACTTCACCAAGTCACCGCCCTGTCCACAGGCAAAGTCCATCAGCACCTTTTTACCGCCCTTCAGCCCTGTCGCAAGCAGGATGTTCTCCTTGATGAAGCGATTGTGGAAGCCACGGAGACCCTGAACACTCTGCAGATCCTGCTTGGGTGCCTTGGTGTTGTAATAGACACGGGCCACGGTCCCAGGGGAGCCAGAGGCAGATGCCTTCACCTCCTCAGCCGATGGCTGCTCTGCACCGGTGCGTATCATGCTCCGAGTGATCGGCTCATGGATACTGTTCCAGACACCCTCTGCAGCCGTATCCTTGTTCATCGTTCCTCCGTAGTTCCCTGTCTTCAGTGCCTTCAGGTACCGCTCGGTCTTATCATAACGGATACGCATGGGGATCCAACGCCACCCAGGCTCCTTCGAGGCATCGTACCGCATTTCCACAATCGACCTATCCTGGATAGCATCACCATCATTCTCGCACCGCACAATGGTGTCGTCCGTAATAGGATCAGTCTCCACGTGCAGATAGCACACGGCAGACATGGTGTCAGGAATGTCCTTCGGGTTGAAGAGAACGGGCTTGTACGGTACCTTGACTCCCACTCCTCGCTTAGTCGTAGGAGCCGAAGCCGCCCCAGGCAGAGGCTGCTTGAAGAGGATGGTACCACGGGGATTCTCGAATGCGGGGTCCAGGTCGCTTCCCACGAAGAGACGCAGGGTCTTGAACTGGGCAAACTCGCCCGTGGGCATAATCGTGCTCGTGATCTCATCCTCGGTAGACGAGCCAGCGACCTTCTCGATCATGCAGAGGAAGTCCACAGTATTCTCATCGGCCGGCTTCCACTTTAACTGTGCATGAAAGGCGACACCTGGCCGAGAGGGAAGGGGGTCCTTGTTCGGCGTGAGGATCAGACCATCGGTATGGTATCCCGTCTTGGTGTCGAGAACCTCCTTACACCGCTCAAAGATTTCCTTATCGCCGGGAGCTGCAAACTTGAAGGTCTTCATCGACACCATAATCTTGGATTTCTCAGTTAAAGTGACCCCTGGGGCGATGTTAGGCCCACCACCCGAATTCCACGTCGTGACCCACTTTAGCATAGCAGCGTGTCTACCGTCGTCGCCGGCAAAGGGCTTCTGGGACACATCTACGCCACCGATGATGTAGGCGTCGAAGAGAATGAGCTGCATAATCGGATTTCCCTCAATGTCCCGCGTTATATATTCTCCATCCAGGAGGCAGTTCTTTAAAGGCTCCTCCACGAGCCCTGTCTTGTAGACATTGAACGTCATGTCGATCATATAGAGTTCTCCCTTCCCAGTGGTGAAGGCCATCATACGGCTTCCATCAGCCTTGTCGGTCACATTGTAGCCGTCGCGGATATTGGGCACACGGGGTACACGGTCCTTCCGCATATTATCAAGGATCATGGTGATGGGGGCAACACCACGGAAACGCTCGGTCCGTGCCAGTGCCTGGTATGCATCAATAACTGCACGGATCTTCGACTTTCGCATGAGGAGGTGGTGCTTCTGGAGACCACGGAGCACCTCTCCCACTCCACGGATGAGTGTCTTCATATAGGGCGCCGTGTCGGCCTGGGGTGTCTCGGGCCGCATGAGCTCGACCTCAATCTCATAGGTCGGCTCAGTGCGAGTAATATCGCGCTGCCTGAACGATGTCTGCCAGTCGTACTCACCGCCACGCTTTGTAGGGGTACTGCGGACCATGCTGAGATCGAAGCGGAGGCCCTCGCCGAGGAAGGACCAGCGACGCAGGATGCGAAAGGCCTTCTTCTTCGTGGCCCAGCCACGGAGGAGAGACTTCACATCGGCGTCCTCCTTGCCGAGAGGGAGCTCCCTACGCACTTTAACACGAATCCCATACTCATTCAGGTCGGCAGAATCCTCCTTGCCTGTACGATCCTTTACCATTGCCTCAAAGGGGGCTGTCTCGAGGGCATCCGTGCGACAGTATTCCTCGATGGACGACATACCGACGATGGTGAACCGCACTTTCTCGGGGGTCATAATTTTTATATGATCCTCTTGCGGAAGTGCGGTATATCCCTTGGACGTCAGACGCTGTGCAACCTCCATGAAGGCGGTGGCATTAACAGGTCCGGTGACCGTGGACTCTAGTTCCATCGTGTCGGTGGTCAACCACTTGGACAAAATATCCTTTATCTTGGATATTTCCTCCGGCTGTAGTTCCATTCTACTGTGACTAGACGAAATGCTTTATTCCTTCGTCAACTTTATTGGACTGGTCGAAGCAAATGCTCAATCGCCTGGCATTTTCCGAGTGTCTTTGCCCAATCATCCTTCTTTGGCTTGGGTACCCTGGGTGTAACATTACGCTCAATCACCTTCTGCTTGATCTCCTCAAAGGATCCCTCAGCGACGGGCCATGCAATTGTCCAGCCATCGTCCTCCCTATCGGATAGCCACTCGCCCATATTCACCTCTTTTGCACCGGCCGCGGACCAGTCAATCATGTGCTCACAACGAGCATCTATCCAGATCGATGGTCCTGGAGACCACCGCCTGAGATCCTCTGGCACAGTCCAGAGGGTTTTTGCATCGGCGTCGAAGCACACTGTTTTCACCTCATAGATCTCATAGAGAATCATCGCCACCTTCTTTGTTTGCTCGGCAGTGGGTGTCATTGCACTCAGTGCCTCGGCCATCGAGGCCTTCGTGAGCTTACGATTTCCTCGGATTGAGTTAACAGCCTTCTCCTGTAACTGAAAGGAACTATCCCTTACCTGGGTCGACACATATGCCTGGCCGGCAAGAACCATCAAGGGATCCTTCAGATAATTGAATGCCGTCATAAGCTTTGGTGGAGTGAGGGTCCGAAGCTCACCGCCCCATAGGGTGTTCTTCGGGTTCATTTGAAGTTCACGTGTAAACATAGGTAATACCGTATGCTTAGACGGGTTTTCAGAAATCTTTTGGAGTAGTACCTCCATCTTAGGTTACCTATGTGAAAATTCCTTAGGTCAGTGGTTCTGTCCCTCGTGGCTCTTGGTTAGAAGCTCCATTTCCTTCTCTCTTTCCTCGAACTCGGTGGTATTCTTCTTGCAGAAGGTTATCCACTCCTTTATCTTATTCAGAGTCGACTCCTTGATTACAGTTAGGTCAAAAAAGATACCGTTGCGATTCTCGCTAACCTCCTCGTTCTCCCTCTTAAGAATGCGGAAGAGTTCTTCCTGCTCGGTGCGGTTAAATTTCTTTATTTCCTCATGAAGCCTCTTGCGGGTTTCAAAATCATTTCGCTGCTCTCCGTCGCTCATTGTAGAGTCATTAGAATGAATTTAGGGATATATGTACGCGGTTTATAAAGAGATATCAATCGACTCTGTTGCAGGGGCCTTGAAGGGGTCTACCTCTACTTCTGCTTCTGCCTCTTCTCCCTCTTCCTCTAGCCCATCCCTGGGCGTCGCCTCTTCTCCCTCCTCAGGAGCAGACTCCTCTTCTGCCTCTTCAGCTGTCGCAGCCCCCAGCTCGATAGCCTCCGCAGCAGCAGCTGCACCTGCAACAGTACCCGTTGACACCACCGTAAGGAACTGCCCAATGCTGAGGATGTGGGGATCATTGATCTGGAAGCGAGACTTCTTGATCTCCACCCGAATGCTATCCCCCAGCTCAACAGCATCAAACTCCCTGTTACCGATATGAAGGTCACGCACAACCATCACGTGTACGGCATTCTCAATGATAATGTACAGACCCGCCTTCGACTTCCTCATGACCACACCCTCCACTACAGTGCCGTTGGGAGGGTTGTACACCCTCCCCTGTGCCTTCATGTAGTACAAGCTATCTGCCGTAAACGTCCCCTTCTCCATGTACCCGTAAGACCTACTCAGCAGCTTCAGGGAGCCAGGGATAAGGAAGCCGTGCTTAGTACACTTGCCCTCAATCTGCTTCCTCATCTTACGAAGAAGCAAGTCGTCAAAGGAGAGAATCTCTCCAACCATGTCCTTTGCGGAGAGAGAAACCTTCTCTTCGAAAATGGCATCCTGTTCCATGTGGACTAACTCTATTGGGGAGTAGAATTTCATTTTTAGGTCCGAGGGTCCTAACGTAAAGGATGCCCCACTAAATGCGACTGAATAGTCCTATAAAACCACCGCTTTCCATCCACCTTTAGCTCATCCATCATACGAAGAGTAAGGTCAACCACCGTGCACACACGTAAACTGTTCTCAATAGTCCTCCTCGCCAGCTCATTCGTATTTAGCCCCATATCTGGTATTCCTGCACGACGCAAGATTGTACCATATTGCTTGAGTGCCTCAATTTCCGAGCTGGTGGAACTATTATTCGCACACTCTGCCCCACGCTGCAACTTCCCTCCTGCAAGCGGAGGCCGCCCCTTCTTGAAGACTAGACTCCTCTTCTTGGGACTATAGATCAGGAATCCATAGTTAATTCCCGTAGTAGCCGTCGTAATAGGAGTCTTCAGAAGCGGATCACGCCCCTTCTCTCTCGCCAATACCGAAACAATCGCAGGGGAGCATACGGTGTAAGAAGACCCTGAAGACAGTTCAGGGCACAGATACTCCAGAACATTCGTTTCCGTATTGATTACACGTAGGTAGGTAGTACCCTCAAGAGTCCAGTATGAATCATCAGCCACCGCCTTCAGCACAGGGTCTGTGGAAGAAAATCCAGCCAGAAGTTCTCTCTTCTTCGCCGTGGTAATGTACTCATCCCAGACATACTTTAACACAACCATGGCATAGCTCTTCCGCATCTCCGCATCTGTTGCAATACTCTCGTACAACCAAAGAATCTTCTCGAACTTCTCCTTTTGTCCCTCGTAAATGCCACTACTCGCCTTCAGTTGCTGGAGCTCATATAACACAGTGTCAGGGACAACGCTTGTACTAGCATTGCCCTTTTGAATATCAGATGCCCAGTCCTTCACTTCTTCCCAAAGTGCCTCGCTTGTATCATCTGCCGGTGCTAAGACAGAAAAGGTCTGCTCACCCACCGCCTCAGGCTTCTCCTCCTTCACTTTTCCATAGACCGTCGGATTGAAGACATCACGTGGAACAGGTACATGGCGTACACGAATTGCAATAGGAATTGACTCATCCGCAATAGTATCAGGCTGAAACAGGTAGTAGCCGTTACGTAAGATAATTCGCCCTGAACCGTTTGCTGTCTTAATGCGAAAGGTATCACGGTTCACCATGTCATTCAGAATAGACAGTAACATGGTGCGAGGAATCGTCTCGAATTGCTGTTGAATCTTATCGAAGGTGACATAGTATTCATTCTTTGCAATGAGGTCTTGGATATAGGAACGAATGGTATGGATATGGAACCTCGCCGTATATTCATCGTATGTCGTAATATCTTGCTGATCAAGTGACGGAGGTGGAGGCATAGGATCTCCACGGCCAGAGCGACATCCGTAGTCGCACTCCTCTAGCCAGTCACACATCACCGTAAATGGTACATCATTTACGTCCACGTTCTTTCGCTCGATACCCTGGCTATCGAAGATGCTAGGAATAGGAGGAATACCCTTCAGAAGGATGGAATCCTTGTTGAGAGAACAATCAATGGCATGCTCCTTCAGTACACGGAGAACCTTGCCAGCCTGGATGGCCTTTTCCAGAGCCATGCGGTAAGAATACATATCAATCGTCTCGGCCTCGGGCTCTGATGCGTAACTATTTACCAGCAGGGCAATGGTACAATTACGGAACTTTCGATCGAGGAGTGCATGAGAGCAATTACGAATACCTCTGCCAATCACCTGTTCCAGCTTATTCAAGTGATACCAGCTATCGAAGACAATGACCTCACGAATGTACCGTAAGTCAAGACCCTCGCCGGCTACCTGGGAACCAAGGACAACCTTCACCTCACCGCCATAGAGATTCTTAGGCAGGCGGGCAGCATCAATGGAGCCTGCATTATTAGGAGACAGCTCAGATGAACCGGTCAGAAGGACATATTTGGCTGGTTTGAAGGCATGCCCGCCCGCGGCGGACAAAGGGTCGCCTCCGTGCCCCCTCTCCCTAGAGGGGCACAGTGCACACTGTCTCCCCTGGTCATCCTGAATGCCCGTGGAGAGAAAGCCCACGTCACGTCCCCACAGGGTATAGCCATTCGCTTCCAGAGCTAATGCCAAGGTGAGTGCACCAGAGGGGACGAAACGACTGTAGACGAAGGCGACGCCCTTGCACGCTGCAAGGCGGTCAAGGACGGCCGCTGCCTTTCCACTCGCCGACTCAATATTGGAGCGAAGAAGCCAGGACGCATCCTCGCCCTCATGGGGACTGAAGGTAATGGCCGATCCACGCTTCTCCTTCTGGAAACACCCGTCGAACCCTCGCTGACCAATCTTTTCACGCAGAATCGTACCCTCCACAGGAAAGATCCAATTACCTCCCTGGATTAAGATATCCATGGCGACAATGCCGAGACCCTGTTCGTGGCGAACAATCTCATTTGCCTCTGCCTTATAAAAGGCCTCTGATTCGGGAGTGAGCCGACAGGGAACGCAGGGCAGACCACCCTTGTCGAGACCGGCCTTCACGTTAGGAAGAAGTCTCTCCCTCTCGTTGTCAGGAATCGCCTGCCCCTTGGGATCCCTTGATGGCCATGCGACCATCCTCTGAGTAAGCGGGGGCTCCAGGCGGAGAGGGAAGGACAGAGGATTTTCACCACGCATGAAGGAAATGTAATAGGAAGCCACCTTCCCGAGAATCCGCTCGCCAGATGCAGTGAAGGAACCGTCACGCTCAAAGATGTCTGATACACGGAGGGTGGCGAACTTATCATTTAACAGGAGGAGGTTCAGTAAGAAGATGATTTCAATGTACGAGTTGTACATGGGGGTCGCAGTCATCAGAACCAGGGTGATTCCTTCGCAGACCGATAGCAGTTCTCTCAAATAGGGAGTTAACCTCTTGCCTGCACGGGACTCTGCCGTCTCCTGCTCATTCGCATCGTCTTTCCCATCCTCTTCCTTTTCATCGGGGTTGTCGCGTAAATTGTGTGCCTCGTCGACAATGAAGATCCGATTAGAGAACTCATTGCGTAAGACCTCACGTTTGACAGACTCTGACGCCTTCCTCTTTTCCAGTGACTTCAGGAGACGCTGGATGTGATTGTAAAAGGAGGTGTAACCGAAAAATTCATAGCGAGAATTAATTGCCTTATCTACACGGGTGTCAATGATCTTCGGATTCTTCTCGTTGAAGCTATTTGTCAGCGAAAGATAGATATTTCCTGTGCACCCGTTGTGAGTATTTCCCTCTGGCCCCTGCTTCAAGGAATTTATGTCAAAGATGGTTCTGCGAAAGCCTTCCTGAATGTTGGGAGGAGCAATAATACAGACCTTCGTATCGGGATACATCTCGAGATACGATTCACATACCGTAACGGCTGCACACGTTTTACCTACACCTACACCGTGATAGAGAAGGGCGGACTTATAAGGAGTGCGGGGGGATAAGAGACGAGAGACGAACCGCTGTACAGGTGTGATCTGAAAGTCCTCAGAGAGGCGGCACTTATCAACATCGAGGCTAGTGATGGGGGGCTGTAGACTCTCCTGGAACTCCCGTTTTCTTAGGAGCTTGGGGAGGAAGTCGTCTGCTGGGGCGACGCTGCGTACTGTGTCTGCATACCACGCCTGCCACTCGCCCTTAGCATCTGTGGGACGTGGAAAGTGCGGGTCCGGATAGAGACCCCCCTCTGATTCCCATGTTGGGTGATCCTCTGACGGAAAAATGTTATTCTTAAATAATTCTTCCAGGGCATCATACTGGTCTTTAATGTCGATGGCGGTTCTCCATCGTTCGAGGAGAGCCTTACCTTCGGGTACGGCCGCCATTCTATCTATGGATAGGAAAGGGACATAGATTTCTGAACAAGGATGCCGCACGAAGAAGCACCTCCTTCTTCTCGAGATTCTCAGGGCGTAGATGGGCAAGGGCCTGGTCTACGGAAAACCACTGAATGTCTCCAATCTCACGACGCATATGGTCATTGTCTACATTGAACTTAATGTTAAGGGTGGGTGGTACCCAGACGATAAAATACTTGTGACAGTAGTGCACGTGATTACTGCCGAAGAAAGACTCCACGAGGGGCTCAATGTTATTAATACAGATAACTTCTGACTCCTTGACGCCGGTCTCCTCCTCCATCTCACGCATGGCACAGATATAGTCGCTCTCCTGGGCATCACGGCGGCCCTTGGGAAATCCCCACTCTGGAGTCTCCTTGGGTGGCTGGGCAGAGGCAATGAGCTCATCCATCGTCCACGTGCGGCCTGCAGCATCAGTTACGCCGGCACGAATCTGCTCCCACTTTGCCATGGCAGTCTCGAACTCGTTCTTGTAGAGATGGGAATGATTGAGTCCCCACATACTATTCCAGAGGACATCGAAGGGACCATCCTTGTATCGTTGCTGTTCGTCCTTGGTGATTCCGCCAAGGTGGAGGCGGATATAGTCCACGTCATTGACCTTGTACCTCCCTCGGATCAGCTCAATGAATCCGAGGCTGTCTCGACGCTGGATGAGAAGGAACTCCAGATTCTCCTTCTCGAGCCCTGTTACATTCCCTGGAGAGGTGAGGCTCTGCTCGAGAACAAACGACTTTGACGGTCTCACCATGATTACTCCGTAGCTTGTTACAGGTGCTATGCACCCCTTGAATGTGTGACCGTTGCCCCCGCAATTTGTGCAGAAATTCTTTTGACCCCTGTACATGTAAGACATTGCCCTGTATAGTAGGGGCTGCGTTGTTTAGACCGAGGGCCTTTGGTCCTAGACGCGTCCATTCTAATACGAAGAAACGGGTCAACAAATAGAATGCATATCCCTCCCGAGACATGGGGACCCTTTTTCTGGAACACAATCCATATCGCTGCCCTCGGCTACCCTGCCGAACCCTCTCACGGCCACAAGAAGGCGGCGAGAGAATTCTTCGAGAGTCTATCTTACCTCATTCCCTGTCCCATTTGCCGAGACCATTATGTTGAACACATGAAGAAGTACCCTATTACACCCCATCTCGATAGACGCAGAGACCTGTTCAAATGGACCCTGCTCCTACACAATGAAGTGAGCAAGAGTCTGAATAAGAAGCAGTTCACGGAAGAAGAGACACTCGAGTATCTCAGACGTCTCGGTCAACTCGGCCGTTCCCCCATCTGGTCAGCCGATGATATTGCCGAGGGAGACTGGAAGGCTCGTACCCAGGGGCTTCTTACAGGGGTTGCCCTAGGTGGAATCTCGTGTGGTGTATTATTCTATCTTATGAGTAATAAGTAGATGTCTCTGGGTAAGATACCAGAAGAGATATATACGGGGCTTGCTCTCCCGAAAACAGCCCATCCCATAAAACAAAAGGCAAAAGAAGTTGTGGTAGAAGCCAAGATGACTGCCGACGAAATAAAGGCAAAGGAGGGGGCCCATTTTGACGGCAAGGGATACCAGATCTTCGATGAAGATGTTGATGTCTATGCAGTAATAGGGGGTCAAAAGAAACTCATTGCAAAGCTGCGTAAACAGGTCATCGACCCGCAAATGATTAAGATAGGGTGGGAGGCCTTCTGGATCGCAGCAGGCCCTTCGAGAAACCGAGGGGCAGCAGCAGGACCTATTGCAGTGGATAGTAAGTACTGGAAGGCAAGGAAGCCCCAGAATATCAGCGGCTGGTCGGCGAATGAGACGGTCCGAGGAAAGATGTCAAAGATGAGGGTGAATAATAACGTCTTTAGCTCAGTCCTAGGATATTTCAATGCGACTCCCTTCATGAAGCTGCCCTGTCGTATTACATCATACACTATGCGGTACTGGAAGTATTATCAGCACGGTCTGCCCTTCATCCGTGCCATTGATGGATGTTTTAAATCCCTCGTCCCGGATAAATACGCCCTGCAGAAGAAGGCTGCTGAGCAAATGCCGATGGTCCATATAACAGACACTTCCTTTTCCTCGGTGACAATTAACAGAAATTTCCGAACGGCCCTGCACAAGGACGACGGTGACTTCAAGGACGGGTATGGCAATCTTTCAGTCATTGAACGTGGTTCCTATCACGGTGGCTACACGCTGATGCCCGAGTTCGGCATCGGGTTCAATGTGCGTACGGGAGATTTCCTGGCGATGGATGTACACCAATGGCACTGTAATACCGAGTTGTATGAGACAGAGGAAGATAAGAAGGCGAACAAGGGGCTTCCTCGGATCCACAAGGATTCTCTGGAGACAGGGACACTGGGTGCCGAGAAACCCTTTAGCCGTGTATCATTCGTCTGCTACCTGCGAGAGAAGCTGCGTGACTGTAAGGCAAACGAGACACGTAAATTTTACTCGAAGATTGGATATAATTACAAGTCCAACTCGTTCACTGTAAAAAAGAGAAAACACGTCTAAATCAGATGGCGACGAATCAGAGGGCAGGAATAATTGCAAAATATGCCAAAGAGTTTGGCCCTATTTTACAAAGTCCCTTTGGTCAAGCTACAGGTGGTAGCTTCTTCTCTGGATCGACCTCGGCTCCTACATCGGGCTCTTTCTTCTCGGGCATGCCGACCCTACCAAGCCTACCAAGCCTACCGAGCCTACCAAGCATGCCGAGCCTACCAAGCTTTTCAGGTGTGAGCACGGCAATGACTAGTAGCTCTTCCGGTGGCTACGCTCTACAATTCTTCTTCTACTTCTTCTTATACGGTCTAGTCATCTTTCTCATCCTAATTCTCATCCATTATGCAGTCTACCCCGTATTTCAGTTCGTCCCAGGAGGAAAGGGAGTCATTCCTATTGTAACGACGACCGACTATTCGATGTATTGGAATGCAGGAATTCAGCCAATAACTCCCGCCCCAGACCCAGCAGTTATGGGAGATAGTTTAGTTAATTACGCCTTTGAGAACAATTACTCGGTCTCCGCCGACATGTGTTTAACCGATTTAACGGGAAAGTCTGGGCTGGATCGTCTTATCTTTTACAGCTCAACGACCCCATTCAACCCTGCCACATCTCCCCTCCATGCGGGTGCCGTCGCCAATGGAATAGCGACCCAATTCTCTTCTAACCCTGTCGGCGTCTCGATGATATGCTACGTCGATGATACTACAAATGATATCCTTGTAACGTATTTCCTCAAGTCTAGTGACGGTAGCATTGTGCAACGTAGCAGCTTTCCTATACAAAATATTCCCCTATACACTCCCTTCCGTATCATGATAACGTACGATACAAATATCTTTACGGTCTACTACAATGGTCTGCAGGTATCTCAGACATCGGTGGGTGGAACGAATCCGATACATCCTGGGCAGAAACAGGTGTTTTATGCGAACACACGCCCAGGAAAATGCGGCTATGTGCAGACACTGATGCTCTGGGGTCGTCCAGTACGCCAAGAAGAACTTGCGGGTGTAAAGGTTGGACTGACCCCTATAACACGATTCGCAATGCCTAAGTATACTCCAGGGTCGGGGTCAGACTCGTGTGGAAACAGTATGTTCAGCCAGCCCAGTGGCAACGTTGATCTAACTAAGCTCTGGGCCAATTCTCCTAGCCCATCTAGCTAGCAAAGGATACGTGAACTAATTAATGCATAATACTGATAGATATGACGATACTAACTATCGTAATAGTACTCGTTGTTATAACGATAGTTACTTCTTTAACACTCCTCTATATGAAACGCAGTTCACAGTCAACGAAAATGTACACCCTATCCGATCCTTTAACAGAGGCCTTACCTAATAAGAGTCTTCCGTGGAATATGACTACACCATCGTCTCTGCGGTTCGCAGTATACATAAATACTGCACCGAAAACCATATCAAACATTAATTGCACGGATCCTTCAGACACAACAAAGCTGAAGCAGTCGTGTACTGACTATTCGTTTACATCGTGCACGTGTAAATCGGGAAATGACTGCAGCAACTGTTCCGCTGACAGTTATTTGAAGCCTCTCGTGTCGTTGGGCAGTTTTGTAAATCTCTTGGTATCCGGCTACCTGGCTCAATCGGATAAGCCATTCGTATCGACTGTACTTGCCATTCAGACTGCAAGCAATAATGCACGTCACATAGAAACTATATCTCTCCCGGCAATTCCCCTCCAAAAGTGGACTGTAATTACCATAGCACAAGAAGGACGCCGTATTGATGTGTACTATGGAGCTGATTCTGTTGCAAGTACATATCTTCAGTACTCTCCGATTCCGGCATATGCGACAAATCCATGGATGGTTGGAGGAATGGATGGCTGGGTCGGGCAGATCGGTTTATTCTCATCTACCCTTGGGCACACGTCATCTGATGATGTTGCAAACGATGTTGCACAGCTTGTTGATAGTACTGGTCTACCCTATGCACAGAATCAAATGGATTTCTCGCTCGATTTACACATCCCCTCGTGTATTCTTGGGACGTGCTCAGGCCTGCCCCCTGTTCATCCTCCCAATCCGTTTTCCGTATATGCAACTTCTGTGAGTTAGGCTTTCTCCTTCTATTACAGAATGAGTCAGGTTGGACAGACAGGAATGAATTTTAAAAACATGGGTATGCCGACGGTTTCCTCCGGAATGATTGGAGGGGTTGCATTTTTCATCGTACTCCTGATCGCACTGTATTACATGTATACATTCCTGTATAGCTCTGCCACGGTTCAGTCGAGTCTGAATATCATCCCCAGTCGCGTTCTCGATGCGACACAGTTGAAGAGTGGGGGCGTAATTCGTTGCGACGCAGCGAAGCCGGCAACTATTGGATCTTACTCTGCGGTAGCAGAGTTTGCAAATGCGTCTGGTCTGACATCGGGTGGCCAGTACACTGTGACGATGTGGGTCAGCATCTATAGCACATCTCCGCAGACGTCTGGCCTACAGACTATCCCCCTTCTTGATATAACATCCTCTGCAAAGACCCTTCTATTCATTGGTCTGACGCCCACAAACGGAACCCTGGTGGTGAATCAGGGAACCGGCGATGCTGCCGATGGAACGGTTGGCCCCTATGGCATTAACACCCCTGTAGCAGCCGGTTCCAGTCCTTACACTGCCACGGATAAGTGTAACATTGTGAATGGCATTGAGTACCAGAGATGGGTCCTCGTTGGTGTGGTTGCCAGTGGTACCACTCTGGATGTATATATTGACGGAAAACTCAGCCGTTCCTGCGTATACAAGGGAATTAATGACCTGGGTGTGACGAATGGCAAGGCAACAATTACGGTTGGAAGACAGAGCCAGACGAAGCAAACTGGCATCCTGAATGGTGTGTTTTCCACGACAGACTACTACAACTATGCACTCACTCCTGATATCATGTGGAGCATCTACCAGAATGGCCCTGCAACGGCTTCCTCTGGTTCTATCTTCTCCAGCTTGTTCAATACTAACATTGATTTAAGTATGGGAACGGCGAGTACTTAGAGAGTGAATACAAGATTTTGATACACACAGTAGAATGGAAGTATCAACATCTGAGATTTTCCCCCAGATTTTATACGCTGTCGTCGTGGTGGGCATAGTATATATTCTGTACATGGGCTTCGAAGTCTTATGGAGGGCATTCCTTGGCTACGGTACGACACGCATTGTCGTGTATCCCATGACAACGAATCTGGCTAAGACATTTCAGCAAGACATTTCCAATCCCCAGGCGGTTTATCTCCCTGTATCGCAAAATCAATTAACCGGCATTGAGTTTACCTACTCTACCTTCATCTATGTTCAAGATACCACCTTTGCACATCAGACCACGCCTCCTGGGTGGTCTACTGTCTTCTACAAGGGATATGAATCCGGCCCGTTCCCGCTGTGTGGGCCTGGTGTCTTCGTATCCACCGATGAGAAGAATGACCCCGTCCTTCGTGTAGTCATGAATTCCTACAATGGCTGGTTCAATAAGGTCGATGTGAGACAGATCCCTGTGAACAAGTGGATCCATCTTGCAATCATTCTGTCGTCGAATAACACGGTCAGTGTCTACATCAATGGAAACCTGGCGAACAAGCTGGTCCTGGATGGAACAATTGCATATCAGAACTACCAGCCTCTGATGGTGCTCCCCTCATTCAAGACGACGACCACGAGCGACTTTGACAATTCCTCTGGAAACAGCATCTTCCGTGGCATTCCCATTGGAGACAACTTCATCATCAACGGACCTATGAATGGTTTCGTCAGCAACATCATTTATTACAGTTATGCTGTAGGGTATTCCGAGATCCAGGCCCTCATGAGTATGGGCCCTTCGACACAGATGGACACGCACAATATGACAATACCTCCCTACTTAATTGATACATGGTGGACACAGCAGCGTTAACACATAAAGGGTATATAATCATGTGTAAAGAAGAATGCCTGGAGGGGGTCTGATTTGGTTAATTGCCTATGGCACACAAAATGTGATCTTATCTGGAAATCCAGATATGACCTATTTTTACAAGGTAGTTAAGAAGTATACGCACTTCTCTCTGGAAACCATATCGAAATCCTTTGACGGGGCCACGGTCTACCCCTATGACAGGACAGTGCAGGTTTCGACACAGGTGGATCGTAAGGGAGACTTGGTGAGTGATATGTACGTGTCGTTTACTCTTCCCCCAATCTTTAGCAAACATCTCGCATCGGCAGGAGAGAATCTCTTTCCTGATCCGGGCCAGGGCAGTCGGTTAGAGCAGGAGTTTCAATGGGTGAATGCGGTGGGTGCCTTAGCTATCGATACGGTCTATGTTACTGTGGGTCCCAATAAGATTCAGGAGTTTACGGGTGAGTATCTCATGGCGAAGGCGATGCTTGACTTACCCAAGGATGCCTATGAGAAATGGCAGAGGCTGGTTGGAGATATTCCCGAGCTTACTGAACCTGCTAAAGGGATTTATGGTAATCCTACGGTAATTCCTCCTCTGTATCCGACTGTATTTGGTGATAAGACTACGACAACACAGACGAACAATCCGTCGATTCCTGGGTATACGGTATATGTCCCGATTCCCTTCTGGTTTACGGAGGAGGGTCAGGCACTTCCGCTTATTGGACTGCAGGTCTACCCCGTCACTATAACGGTGATCTTCCGACCGGCTCGTGAACTATATACCACACTTGATGCAAATGGTTTTCGCATGGCACCTGGATATTCAGTGAACCCGGCTAGCATCCAGAGTAATCCGAATCGACCGATCTATAATAATATCCCTGACACGGATACACAGATCCGTCAGTTCTTAACGGATGTGAATGTGAATCCTGACGAGCTGAATCGCTGGACCTTCAATCCTACGTTATATACAACTTACGTGTTTCTTCCTGAGAAGGAACAGAACATTTTTGCAACTACTCCACTGTCGTATGTCATCCGTGAGGTGACGCATGTTGCCTTTAATGAGATTGTGAATCACAGCCTTCTGGACTTATATGTACATAACCCTATTACACGGCTTGTGCTTCTCCCGAGAAGATCCGATAGCATCTATTATCGTAACAAGCATGATAATTTTACAAATTGGTGGGATTGGCCCACACGCCCGAAGCAGATTACCCAATCTGATACTGGCCCTGTACCGTATTCCTCTGGAGTGACCGTGCCTGGAGCACAGCTTGATATTATTGCATCAATGCGGCTTCTGTGCGATGGAAATGAGATTCAGGAAGTGAACACGTCTCAATTCTTTACTGATGTGACTCAATACAAGTATCTATCTGGAGGGTCTAATCGGCGAATTCCTGTCTATAGTTTTGAATTACACAGCCCGACGCCACAACCGGCGGGGTCCATTAATTCTAGCCGAATCAATAAACTTCAGCTTGATGTGGATATCTTTCCTCTTGGAGCCTTACCGACATACATTTATACAATTGATGTGTATGTTGAGAATATCAACTTCTTTAACATTGAATCGGGTATGGGCAGTAAGAAGTATGCCACTTAGGCTTGTAGGTCGGCATGTACCCTTCGGTCGGTGTGGACCTATAAATTATGCTGTTTGTTTCTAGATGGAGTATATCCCTGGGTATACAACGGCTAGAACATATGTTAAAGGGGTTCCAGGGAGGGTATACGAATATTTTACTGGAAAAAAGGTAAATAAATACGAGTTATTCGAGGGCGGGGTAACAAATAGCTTATTTGGTTCTACCCCATCGAACATTGATGATAGTAAGATTTCTCTTTGGAATAGCAATAGACTATACTCATCAAACGACCAGGTCCGTTACAATGGATTTGTGTATACTTCAATTTCTTCTTCCAATCAATCGAACATAAACCCTGTTCAGAAACAGGACGGCGAGTATCTCACCTTTAACAGTCAGGTGTGGCAGTGGACAAGAGTAAGTTCGACTGTGAAGAACTACAATCCTGATGTTGATTTTTCTAATAGTTATGCAGTTGGTGATATAGTTGATGAACCAAATGCAGGAATTTTGTACGTCTGTTCGAGTAATTCCTCGAATAAATGTACGCCCCCGTTTACTCAGTCAAATCATTGGGTGAATCTGGGATATGATACGGCCAGGGCACCCCCTGTAGATAACTCGACCTATGGAAAGACAAATACATATCTAACAAATGCCTTTAACAACTTTAACATTGAAGTTATTGATAATGAACCCTTTATGGATACATTTTATCGTATGTGGGATGCGATTAAGGGAAATGTATGGGACGCCTTATTTTTTATTTTAGCATTTATTTTTGCTTCCTTTGCTGCGAATGATATGTTATGGAAAGAAACACCATATAGAATTCTTGCCTTTTGTTTTACATGGATGCTGATTGCTGGCCAGTCGTCACTTGGTTGGTTATTGATTCTTTATTACATGTTTCGGTCGATCTGGGTTGCATCGGCAGGTGTACCCAATAGCCTAAATATGCATCCCCTGAAGATATACTCTTTCTTACCACTGTATCCTTCTGAATATCATTCGATTATCAGTAAGTATCCTGGATTTTTCACGTATCCAGCTAAGTTGGAGCCGATGATAGAGATGGTAAGGGCTGAGATGAAGCAGGCAAGGGTTGATTCTATAGGAGATATTAAGGGCTTGATTAATCGTGCCTTGGGTAAGGCACCAGTTCCTCTCTATGAGACTGTAGGAAGAAATCGTCCTACTGAAAAAGTCCCTGAACCTCCTCCAACGGTGGCTGTTAAGGAACCACCTGCACCCACTGTGCTTAAGGTAGCAGCCCCTGCAGCTGCAGCTGCAGCTGCAGAACCAGCAGCCACGTCTTAAACAAATCTCCCTTACACACCTAGATGCAGTTCGTATCCGTTCTAACACCCACCTATAATAGACGCAGGTTTCTTCCTTCTCTTATAGAGTGTTACAAGGCACAAGAGTATCCCTTGACTTCCATGGAATGGATCATCTTAGATGATGGAGAGGATTGTGTAAAAGATATCTTTGACGGTCCAGCTGCCAAGGGTATACCAAATATCCGCTACATCCGCCTGGAAGAGAAACTTCTGATCGGTGCAAAGCGAAACATCTTGAACCGCGAGGCCAAGGGGTCGATCCTTGTCGCCATAGATGATGATGATTATTATAGCCCTAAGCGAGTGAGTCACGTTGTAAAGAAGCTCACATCTAGCCCTCTACAGGTAGCAGGATCTAGCGAAGTATATCTATACTATACCGATGTAAAACAAATCTACAAGTTCGGTCCCTATGGCGAAAACCATGCAACAAACGGAACAATGGCCTGGAAGAAGGAGTATGCGAATACCCATTCCTACGATGAAACAGTGGCCTTCGCCGAGGAACGCTCCTTCTTGGTGAATTACACCACACCCCTCATACAACTGGACCCCTTACAGGTTATGCTGGTGATGAGTCACAGCGACAATACATACAACAAGAAACACATGCGAGATGGAAAAAATCCATTCGTTAAACTCAGTTCCCTCAAACTATCCCAGTTCATCAGATCAGCCCCCCTCAGGGCATTTTATGAAAGTGCGTAGACCAGACCTAAGGTCGACGCACCAGACAAGAATAATGACATCTGTTAAAGTACTCTGCAGTAATATTGATGTTATGGATCGAATAGAAAGGACATATTCTGATCTACCTGCGGTTCAACCTCCGCATATTAATTGCCCCCTCTATCCACATCAACTCTCTTCGTTACGAAGGATGAAGGAACTCGAAACAACCTCGCAGACAGGCCTCCTAATTGGAAATGAACGTATCTTCTCATCGTATGGAATATTAGGAGAACGTGCCGGCACTGGAAAGACACTCACCACGTTAGCCCACGTGAGCCAAATGACCACAGTGGCCGAACCACATCCCTTTAACCGACTCCATGGCTCGAGCACCCCTTCTTTCTTCAGTCTTAGCCGTGTCGATACCTCTCTGAATACTCTTATCGTTGTCCCGCATAGTATTTATCATCAGTGGCAGGCCGAGATTCAAACCACAACTCTTTCATGCACATATCTGCGTTCTCTCAAAGATATTGATAACTGCCTTGAACAGCTTGCACATACACATCTTACCTTGGTAAGCAACACTCTTCTGCAGGGCTTGAGCCACCGTTTACAGAATAATTTGACATGGGAGCGTATTATATATGATGAGGCTGATATGATTCGAATTCCATCGGTATGTATTCCTTTACCAGCAAAAATGACATGGTTAATTACATCAAGATATAAGAATATCATACATGCAAACCAGCAAGTTCATTCCCACGTGGTAAAACAGCTTCCAGAACACTATATTACAGGTCTAAGTCGACCTACCCAGAAATATATTACTGAGACGATTTCCCAGCACCCTACCCTGACTCTCTTTAGAACTACATCTGAACCCTTCTTTCACCCTCTAACAAAGAACAGTCACCCCCTGAGAGGTCATTATGTAGTAAAATCAGAGGAGTCTGCACTTGAACGTTCACTGAATCTACCAGAACCCGTGTATACACTAATTCAGTGTAGGTATGCACATCCGAAGACAATGGAGCTTATTAATAAGGGGCGTATTGAAGAGGCAGTGTTGAGTATACATCCAAGAATTACTACGATGGAGTCTTTACTGGATGGACTTGATACAAATCGTATAGAACGACTCAACACGAAGGCATGTAGTATATGCTATGACTCTACTGATGTACCTTGTGTAACTCCTTGTTGCATGAACATCTTCTGTGGTCGCTGTATAGCCACATGGATTACCATAAAAAATAGTTGTCCTCTCTGCAAAGAAGTTCTTCAACCTAGTTCACTCATTAAGATAGATACGGGAGTTCGTCCCAAGGAGCTGTCAAAGATGGAGGCGGTCGTGGAGTACCTCAGAGGGATTGACACTGACAGCCAATATATTCTCTATGCACGCAATGTACAAGAAGTATATACATATATTGTAAATAATCTACCGAGTCTTCGAGACGACGTAGATATCTTACATGGAAATAAGATGGCAATATCAAATCTGGTTTCTGAGTTCACTAAGAAGAGGATTCGTGTCCTCTGCTTCTCACCTGATACCGTGGGAGTTGATTTATTGTCGGCAACACATATTCTTATTATGGATCGTATATACGGCGAAGCCATTCAACGTGCACAGAGAATTGGACGAAAGGTGCCGCTACAGGTTGTCCAGTTTTGTGATTGGGCCTGTTAGGCAGGTGTATATAGCCGCATATTATCCGCCTTTTTCCGTTTATCTTGTTTCTTACCACCCGTGCCCAGTGCCATTTCCACATTTGCTTCAAGCATCAGTGTAAAGGGCGACAGACGTATAGGAATCTTCTTTGCATCGGCAAGTTCACAGAGAAGTTTCCATACATTGAACAGTGCCGATTGCTTGGTTAGAACAGGAGTGTAACGGATCTTATCGATCGATGGCTCCTCTCCATTGAACGGGGCATATTTGGAAAGAAAGAGATTCATAGTATTTATCTTTACATCTTGGCTGAGAGAGAGAAGACGCCAGGTTTGGTAAAAGAAGGCCCAGTAGTCGGCATAATCTGACTCCTGGATACATCTGAACATCTTCATATAGATATCCCATGCTTCCCGTGTATCTCCTTTTACAGCATGAAGTCGGTCAGGAATATTTTCTGCGATAACGAGTCCTGCTAAATTACTATCATTGTTCTCCATCTCTAATGTTAAAAAGGGGTCAATATCATTATATAGTGACCATTTTGCTAGGGGAACGACGCCCTCGGGAATAGAGAGCATATTGTCATCGTGATCCTCTTCGTTAGAGTATTCTCCTCTGAGAAGGGGTCTCAGATCACCGAGTCCCCTTAATTTCCACTGTTCAGGTACTGATGATCCAATGAGAGTTTTCACATGTTGCTCTTCGGGACAGTCTACCTTGAACGTTAGACAGTAACGAGAAATGGCCTGAAGTACACGCTGTTGGATAGTATTACTAATGAAGATGCAGGGCACTCCTGGGTTCTGAGGAGACCATTCACGTAAATAGGTAAGAAGGCTTTGTAATCCACCTTTTTCACCACTGCTGAGCCCGTCAATCTCATCTAGAATAACACCTAGTCCTCCCTGTTTACCTGTTTCCATCATATTAATTACACCACCTCGCTCCAACAGGGGAAGGATGACCTTTCGAAAACAGGCCCCGCTTCGAGTATGAGATGCATTAAATTCTCTAATACGGAAGCCCATAGATTCCATAACACGATAGGCTAGAGTTGTCTTACCGACACCTGGTGGACCTATGAGAAAGACTGCGGGGGTAGTTCTCTTGTTAAACCATTCCATGATCTTTGATTCGATGGAAGGGTGTAAGGAAATTGTCTTTTTGGCCTTTGATTCCATACTGCATATAGTATTCATGCCTTCTTAGACCCACAGGGGGGCAAGGGCCCACAGGGGGGCAAGGGCCCACAGGGGGGCAAGGGCCCACAGGGGGGCAAGGGCCCACAGGGGGGCAAGGGCCCACAGGGGGGCAAGGGCCCACAGGGGCAAACCAACTAATTCGACGGGGGCTTTCCAATATTGCCAGGGTTGCACGAGCCCTCGGCCTGTACCACACCCTCCCAACGCAGGTATTGGCTAGATGCCCCTGTAACTGAGTTACAGACATTCATAGTCCCCGTGTACGAGAATCTAGTGTTTCCAATCGATGCCTTCGGTCCGTACATCTTATTGGAATCAACGCATGCACCATTGCCGTCTATTGTCATAAAGTCGGGGCAGTGATTTACGACCGGTGGCCATACGGTAGGGGTTGTTCCGCTTGCAGAGGTCTCGCCACACTGGGCTGCAACAGAGGCAACGGAGCCGGACTGTGCAAGGGCATTCGACTTAGTCCATTCTGCACTTCCCTTTAGTTGTCCGTACTGGAACCAGCGTTTGCCGAAGAACACAAAGACAAGAATTAAGAGAATCATAATAATCAGTGCAGAAACTTGCTTATTCAGTGTATACATGTACTTAATAAGGTACATGCCTAGGCATACACTTATTAATACATACATGATGAATGCATAAGACAGGCTTGTTGCACCCCAACTAAAGCCGATAGCCATTCTATTCTGGTGTACTAAAGTTTTCTTCTAAAACCACTGTACGGTGTACTACAATACACGATATAGGGATTTGTTGGCTTATGCCGCAGCCTAAGTCTTAGAAGCTGCGGGCCAGGAGGCTCACCTTATCGTTGGGAACGTCACCACCATCAGCCACCGTCTCCAGGTAGAAGGTACCGAAGTCAGCGTTGGCAGAAGGGGGGTCACCGCCGCCGTTGGCAGTGGCGGGGCCCACAGCCTTGAACTTGCGGAACACACGGGAGCTGCTCACCTGCAGCGTGCCCATATCCTTCAGAACACGGCCGAACGTCAGCAGGGAGGAGAAGTTGCTCGTGGCACCACCAGCCGCCCAGGGATAGACCGTGGGGGCAGATACAGTGAACGCACCACCAGAGCCATTCTTGGTGAATCCAGAGTACACATTGGTCTGCTGGATGGTGGAGATGATCGTCAGGTAACCGCCGGCAGGCACTTGCTTGAAACCAGCAGTCATGGGAGCAACAGAAGGCATTTTGTTATACCTCCTACTTAGAAAAAAATTCTGGCTACAGCCGTTAGATGGAGGGAAACGGGCGTGTGAATCTTTCTAGCCCATCGTTTGCAACCGCTCTAGGTGATGGCCGTAAGGCCGATTCCTTTCCTGGCTTCGAGTTCCAGCAGTCGGTAGAGACAAATTTTCAGGCCGATATGTTACGTGGAACCTGGGAGAGGTCGCCGGTATCAGACGCATTCTTCTCCCAGGAGAATGTTGCAGCCATTCAGGCGGCTATTCGCCGGTATGTGTACGATAAAAGCCAGCCGAAGGGGTATATCATCGACGACCAGTCTGCCGATGAATTAAAAATAATTATGCGTGCCATGTATTATCAGTATGCGAAGAATTCCCCTAGAGACGTTCCCGGGCAAGTCAGCGAGTTAAATCAGCTTGTGGTCAACTGGTCTGGCCCGCATATTCTTTCTGCAGTAGACCATTATGTATATTATTTAAAGGATATTGATACCCTGCCGGTGCCTATGGCTCACCCCGTGAAGCTGAGTAGTGCCGGTAGCCGCAGCCTTTCGATGACGCAGCCTTTCCTGTAAGGAATGGTTGCCTAACGGCACACTCCGTGTGCCGGTACGCAGCCGTTTATTTAAACGGCTGCCTGGCCCTGTACTCCGTACAGGGCGACGCAACCTTTCCTCTAGAGGAATGGTTGGCTGGCGATCTACTTCGTAGGCCGGTACGCAACCTTTCCTCTAAGCCTTTGCCTTCTTCTGCACGGTTGCCGGTGCCTTCACCTTCTTCGGAACCGGTACACGAGCCTTCATCATTGTAGCCCACCCTGCCTCAAAGTCATCCAACTCTTTGAGCCAGAGTTCAGATGCCGTAGTCTTTTCCAGTAGGTCCACTGCCTGAGTTGCCTTCTTCACCGCCTCCTCAGCATCCACAATAGCATTAGCCTTCACACGGTCCATACGGAGACGGAGTAGATAGTCATAGCCATCCACGGACCCTGCATCCCCTGAAAGTGCCGGTAGAGAATGGTCCTTCAGGGCGGAAACGATCTCCTCGTCGGTTGCCCGCCGTAGTTCCAGGCTGCCCTCCAGCACGGCTCGGATAAACCTGGCCTTTGCATCTGCCTCCACTGCCTCCGCCCGTAGACGCTCCATCTCCTTGATACGCCTCGACTCATACGCCGCCAGGCGAGGCCCGTAGAATGCCTCAGCAATCGAACCCGGTGAAGTGTACTTGGTAATCTTCATGTCCCCGTCGAAGGCAACCATGTTACTCGTCCTCCACGTACTCGCCAGACGGAACCGCTTCTCAAAGTCGTCAGGATGAGCCTTACAGTCCTCATAATAGTCTTCTGACAGGAACAGTACGAACTTGACCTCCTCATCTGTGTACAGATCATCAAACGACCTGAGAATCGGCTGACCATCGCTTCCGAAGGCCGTGGGCATCTCCTCCTTGGACGACGCCGTACAGAAGGTGTCGAGGAAGGTCTTGTAGTCCTTCGTCCACGTCCCCACAGGAAGCTCAGTCACCGTAATGGACTTCTGGGCATCCGAGAAGGTATAGGCACCCTTTGTAATCCACGCCCCGTCAGAATCCCCAGGGAGAACGGGACCCTTGAAGCCATACCACCACGGCTTCAGTGCAACGTCGGTAAGAGTGGCAACCTCCCCACTCAGGCGGCGACGCAGAGAGGCCACCACATCCACGGGATTGTACTGGGGGATGTTCGTGCTGAAGCCCGTGCCAATCCCGACACACCCGTTAATCAGCAGCAGGGGCACCACAGGGTAGTAATGCTCCGGCTCAACCGACATACCATCATCATCCAGATAGGTCAGGATGCCCATGTCCTCCTTCCTGAAGATCAGATCCGTCATCCGCTCCAGGAAGGTGAAGATATACCTCGGCGATGCACTGTCCTGGCCACCCATCAGTCGAGAGCCGAACTGACCCTGGGGCACCAGGAGATTAATGTTGTTACTACCGACAAAGTTCTGTGCCATGCCCACGATGGTCGAGCACAGGGATGCCTCACCGTGATGATAGGCGGCGTGCTCGGAAATGTAGCCTGCAAGCTGGGCCACCTTCACCTCTGACCGAAGACCACGCTTGAAGCAGCCGAAGAGAATCTTCCTCTGCGACGGCTTGAGCCCATCAATCACATTTGGCAGAGACCTCACGTTATCCGCATTGCTGAAGTGGATCAGCTCGTCGTTGACGAAGCGAGTGTAGGATACACGCCCCCCTGCACCGATGTCTAGGATACGCTTGGGATCAAAGCCACCCAACCAGGTCTTGCGATCATCGGACCGCTTCTTGTGAAAGGCGAGTGAGATAGACTCGTCGCTCACAGCGTCCCAGTCGTAGTAAATCTCAGCCAGGCGCTCGAACCACTCACGAGCCTCCTCCTTCGTGCTCGTACCCAGACCCTTGTAATACTTGATGGTCCAGCCGGCTGTGGAGTGTGTCTCCTTCCAGGCGTCGAACTCACCGTTGCTATAGAAGGAAATTGACTCGCCACGACGAGATGCCTTTAGAAGTGGAGTGGCCAGGGAACACAGGAAGCCGAGCTGAAGGAGCTCGGGCCACTCGGTGTGGAACAGATTCATCAGGAGACCCTTGATATGCGAACCATCATGATCCTGATCGGCCATGATCATCACACGACTGTACCTGAGCTCCTTCTTGTCCTTGTACTTGGTGCCCTGCCTGAGGCCGAGGATGGCCTTGATTGCAGTGAGCTCCTCATTCTTGTTGAACTTCTCCTGAGAGATGTCCTTCACATTTAGCAGCTTACCTCGGAGGGGAAACACACCGAACTTCTCACGACCCACGACAGTCAGACCACAAATGGCAGAAGTCGCAGCTGAATCTCCCTCAGTGAGGATGAGTGTGCACTCGGGACTCTTGGCCGTGCCTGCCCAGGATGCATCGACCAGCTTTGGTAGACCACGGAGTGTCTTCTTCTTGGAGCCATCGGTACGCTTTGCGTCCTTGGCACTCTTCGCCTCGAGGGCGGCCTGGGCCTCCTCCAGAAGGCCGAGCTTCATGAGGGAATCGGACATCTTCTCGCTCTTGAAGACACTGCCGAACTTGGCAGAGGGAGTGGTGAGCGTCTCCTTCGTCTGGCTGTCAAAGGAGGGATTGACAATGGTGGCATTCACGAAGAACACCACGGCGTCCCGGATCTGGGCCACCTTGACGGGGACCTTCTTCTTGGCGGCGGCCTCGCAGAAATCGCCGAGGACGGAGCGGACCACAGTGTCGACGTGCTTACCGCCCTTCTTCGTATTGATGCCGTTGACGAAGCTCACCGACCGTGCCCCGTCGTCGGTGCCGGTCTCGTCGTCGTAAAGGCAACGGCTCAGCACGGAGGCAATCTCCCAGCGGGGGCCACACGACTCGTAAGCGAGACTGGTGGACCCCTCGCGGAGGAAGAGCTTGACGAACTTCTCAAAGGTGTTGGATGCAACGTTCGTACCGTTCCAAGAGACCTTGACGTCCTTGCCACAGAGGCCGGCCAGCTCGTAGGTGCGAGTCTTCAGAACGTTCATCATGGTCTCCTTGTTGAAGCCGACGAAGCGACTCAGGTCGGGTGTGTAGGTGACACGCACGAAGCCCTTGCCCTTGTCCTTCTTGATGGATGGCTTGCCGCAGACGGACATGTGCTTGGTCCAGATCTGGGTGTACTTCTGACCCTCTCCATCTGCCTTAGGAGACCTCACCTCGAGCTTGAACTCATGAGAGAACACATTTACCAGCTTTGCACCGTAGCCATTCTTACCACCGACAATCTTCTCCTCGCCCTTGTCGTAGTTCCCACTCGTGAGAAGGTGACCGAAGATCATCTCGGGAATCCAGACCTGCTTTTCGGCGTGCTTCTCGATAGGAATACCGTCGCCGTCATTCTCAACGGAGATAACGAGAGCACCTTCTGAATCAGTCACCGTGATAGCAATGTGCTTAATCGGATTGGCAGAGGTAATCGAGCGGATGCGAGCATCTCTAGCATTCACCACGAGCTCATCGAAGAGCTTGTAGAAGCCAGGATTGAATGCGATCTTGCGATGCACCATCTTCTCGCCGTCGAGAACCCAACGCCACTCATCGTGAGTTTCCACAGACCCTACGTAGGTATCTGGAAGCTCAAGGATGTGCTCACGGTGGGAGAACTGCTTATACACGGGTGCAACGGCCATAGTAGACATGGAAGGACTAGCAAGGGGGGAGGGTTGCCCAATCAACTTTTTTAACGCCCTTTGCCCTTTGTGGGGGGGCTACGCCTGGTTCTTCTACCACCTGGGCCGACTGTTATACTGATGGGCGACTTAGCTGCAGCAGGAGGAGCAGAACTACCTGGCATGCTCCGCAAGGCGGCGGCACCATCTCTCTTCACCGCATTGGCCCATCCCGCCAGCTGCTCGGGACTGTCGGCGCGGGGTGGATCCCTATAATAAGAGTCGATTACTCTAGATTCAGGAGGTTTGTACATACCTTGAAAATACTTCATTAAATTATCACGAGTACTGAATACTGCAGAAACTCCTCCAACAGGAGTATATCCATCAGTTATATGCTTGGATACATCTGTAGGGTCGCCAGTTGGGCCGTTTACTTGAACTACCTTATAACTCATCTACTTTCCTAAAGAAAAAAGTGAACAAACCTCTGACTCCCACATAAGTCCCAGATGGAAGATCCTATGACAAATTGCCTCGTGCCGCACTCTCTATGTATGAGACCGACGATCTGCGAATACTGTCAACAGCCCGATACTCGCTACGTCTCTATTGCACATCTCTTTGGAATTATCAGTTGCGAGGCCCACCACCATTGGGCCTTGCGTGACTGTAGGGCGTATATGCACCTTAATCAAATTGTTCTTCTTCGGGATGCAAAGAATATCGACGGACTCGGATCTCTTCTTGAAGAGATCATTGAGAAGAATACCCTCTTCCATGTCACGAGAACGAGTGGTGACGTAGAGAAGGGTTGGTTTCTTGTGGAGGAAGCATATGAATATCCCACAGTACAGAAGTGCGACGGGACCTGGAGGGTATATTTGTCAAATACCAAGGTGAGGAAGTTCGTTCCTCTCGAAGAGTTCGTCGGGCACGGCGATCTCTCTGCAGAGTCTGTAAAAGTGGCAATAGATATTCTCGACCGAGGAGTTTACCTTGCGGAGTATAAAAATCAATGCCTACTCTCCGTTGAAGCGAACCATGTGACAGAACATCCGAATGTGGCAACTGCTATGATGCCGAATGGAAACCTTGTGCGGGTGCTTGTCCCTCCTGAGTAGCAGTCGCAGAAGCAGTGGCTTTCGCTTCAATAAATGATGATCTTAGGTTACCAATTACCTCCTCTAGCCGATACAGGGCTTTCAACGCCTTTACCTCTCTAACCGCTTTCATCTTCGATGCAATAAGTTTTTTGATATTATTCGCACTGTAACACTTGAATTCATATGCAACATCACGCAAGAGAAGCATCATGTCGAGAAACTCGCCATAAAGCTTATCTTCTGGGTCCATCTTAGACTCCTTTTACGGAGTCTAGGTAAGTTCAACTTTTCTAAATGCCCTGGTAACTCTGCGTCATATTGAATACACCATTATCCTTTAGGGTAACAGTGGTCATCTTTGTCGTGGGATCACGGTCCACCTTGTCCGTACGGTTGGGGATCATGAAGCTGGATATCTCAAAGAGAATGTGGTACTGCGTCTCTCCCACCACATAGGACCAGTTCACCGTATTACTCTCGGGAGTGTAGACGATAGAACCAGAATTAATCCCAGCAATCCACCACGATACAGGCTGGTTCTTAAAGATTACCTGGTTCGCCGGATTGGGCAGATCATATCCGTTCGAATCCTTCAGAGGGACACGGTCGGCAGGGTAGTTGTCCGTCGACAGATCGGAAATGGAGGAAGAACCAGCCCCAGGCGTTTCGCTCTTCAGTGTGTAGTAGGTAGAGTTCTGCTCAGCTGTAGAAGGACTAGCCACGTAAGTGATCTGCATATAGACACCTCTCACCGAAATTCTTTAGACTATTAAAATCTACCCTGTAACTAAATGCCTTTGGCCACCGTGGGTGACCCTAGACCTCAAAAAGGCGGCTACTATTTTTCAGTATATCATGGTGTGCAAAATGCTGGGCTTCTTCTCCCTCTTGCCTTTCGTCAAGCACACCGCCTCTTAACCAGGAAGAGAAGCCGGACGGTACGGGGTAGGAGGACTGGACGAAAAAAAAGACGCGGACATTCGCTTAAAGATAGATAGACTCCGGGCTATAGATGAGTGCACCCAAGGCCAATCAAAATGGTAATTTGCTAGAAATTCGTACTGTGCAGGCTGGAGCATTTCGTACACTTGTTGAGGCTCTGAAGGAGATCCTTACTGAGGCAAATCTAGAGATCGACTCCACCGGAATTAAGGTGATGTCGGTTGACGAGACTCACACGGTCCTCGTCTATCTGCGTCTATTTCATGACCGCTTTGAGAACTACTTCTGCCCCGCCAAGCACATCCTCGGCGTGAATATGATCTACCTGTTCAAGCTGATCAAGACGATGGGCAACAATGATTCTCTCACCCTCTACCTGCCTGCGTCCAATCCCAACAAGCTCGGCATTCGTATGGAGAATGCGGAGAAGTCGACGGTCACGAACTACTTCCTCAAGCTCTTTGACACCAATATTGACGAGATTCAGATTCCCAACCTCAACTTCAGCAATATCATTCACATGCCGTCAGTGGATCTGCAGAAGATCTGTAGGGACATGAACACTCTGGGAGAGAAGCTGGATGTGGAGATCACTTCCGCTGGTACTGACCTGGTTTTCCGCTGCGAGGGTGATTTCGCTGAGCAGGAGACTATCATGTCTGAGAACAATAATACAATGAAGGTCCACAAGTCTGGGAACACCAACGAGGTGGTTCAGGGGATCTTCCAGCTCAAGCACCTGGTTCTCTTTACCAAGTGCACGAGCCTCTGCCCGTCCATTGAGATGTACCTGAAGAATGATTATCCTCTCATTCTGAAGTACACTGTGGCCAACCTGGGCGATCTCAAGCTTGTGCTCGCCCCGCTGAAGAACAAGGACTCTCGTTAATCTCCTGGTCTAAAGTAACCCCCTTATCACAAACTAATGCGATTCTTCAACCTTGACTTGCATCAGTCTGTTATCGAGGATGTCCGTGACATCTTTAACCGTTTATATGGAAACCAGGTCAGCATTACGAACTGGTCAATTAGCGAGCATAATTGGATCTTTAAGAAACCAGAAGTCGATGTCCTTCACATTAATCAAGACGAATGGACGGATTTTACTGAAGAGAGAATTCGTCTGTTCCAGGAAAGATACGACGATCACCTTCGAACCTTTGACGGATTCATTGTAACCCATACTCCTGTATTTGCCATGTTATATGAAAAATATGGCAAACCAATTATTATTGTAAATTCGTGCAGATATGACCAACCCTTTTGCTTAACAAAGGATACCTATATGCTTAGACAGTTCAACTCCTTTTTGCACAGCTTCAGAAGAAATCTTTATATTGTGTCAAATAATGTAGCGGATCAGAAATACCTCCTGAGTAAGGCAGGAATAGAGTCAACCCATATACCCTCTCTATGTCTCTATACAAATGCCGTGTATGAACCCAAGAAGAAGGAGTTTGTTATTTATAGTGGAAATTGTGGAAGCATCTTTCCATCCCATCCACTCCTAGTTAAAAAACCGGGCCCTGGATATACGTGGAAACAGTTGTACGAGTTCCGTGGACTGGTTCATACTCCATATGATATGAGTACTATGAGTATTTTTGAACAATACTGGGCAGGTGTACCCCTGTTCTTTCCGAGTAGGCAATTCTATAAGGAGCTTGTGGCAGAGGGTAAGATGGAGTTTATAAGCATCTACGAGAGGATTAATGATGTGTCTTCCGATGAAATGGATGTATGGCTTGATTCTGCCGACTGGCTGAACCTACCTGGCCTATATTATTATGATTCCTTTGATGAACTCATTCAGACCTTAGAAACCTTTGAAGATGTTCATTCAGATCTACGGTGGAGATATATTACTGAATCAAAAGAAAGAATTTTGGGGCAGTGGAAAACCCTCTTACAGCCTCTTTTTGGCACGAAGAGTTATTTTGAAGAGTACATGTAGGGTCTAAATATACTTTAACAGACCTAATAGAATGCCTCGCACGCTGTATTCCACGAAAGACGCCTTCAAAAAGATACTTGCATGGGGTCAGAATACACTTGATCAATGGTATCATCCCGTATCACGACCTGAATTCACTGGGCTTAGCTCGGTGAAGGCAGGAGATGTTATTCAGTGTGTAGTTGATGGCATGTCAAATGATGTAAAGATTGTGAAGATTGGAGAGATATATGAGTATCCCCTATTGAAGCACCTCAACGGAGACTTTGACCATATGCGAGCCGATAGGGTTATTCTGGTTACCCGTGTTTAAATCTTCTTTTCCACATGAGGAACATACTTGACCTCTGTGGGTGGAATCTTAGGATCTAGAATAGTCAGACCAAGGGGATTAGAGAACTTCTCACAATCGCGATTCCATATTTGGAGAATATTGAAATCGCGACGGGGAGTAATACGCACACACGACAGGGTGTCGTCAGGGGAGGTGAAACACTGGTTCAGCACAGCGGCCACCATATATCTCTGCATGATCGCACCTACATTTGGCCTTTCAATGCGAATTGAATATGACCCACCACGAATATTCTTAGCATTCTCCATGAGTGGAGGAATGTCGGCGGGGGTAAAGAAGAACTTGCCACGAGACCAATCTGTTGCACTAATGGCTGCAAAGATGTTGGCAAGATCTCTGAAGGTACGAAGGGTATAGATACATTTGAAGGTATCCATATGCCAACGGGTTTCCTTTGCTGGATGGAAATACAGTTTCCATCCGCCAGAGGGGAGAGGAGTGTCAAGAGTGGCCATGGTCGGACCGCTTATGGTTTAGATCTATCAATCAACTTTTAGACCCTCGGTCGAAACCTCCGTGAATCCTCCAAACGGTTGCTTAGCGAGGGGCGAACCTAGCTCGATGACAACCTCCTCTGCATCAGACGTTAGAATGTGAAGGGTATATGAGTTAAGCATATCGATGGAAAGGCATGTCTTTTCGTGGAGTAAAAACAATAGAACAAGCTCGTAGAGACTAGGGGCAGGGGCAGACGAATACCATTTAACAGAATAGAAGAAGGAACTCAGATCGTAGGTCATCGAAGGAGTCTTTAGCTCTGCCGTCACGAAATCAAGTGTCTCCTTGTCTGCTACCCCTTGGCCAAAGGTAAACGTGGCGGGATCATACGTTAGCATAAGTGGCTCGCTTCTCCACGAGGACGATAGGATTACAGGATACGTGTTCCTCTCAGCAAAGATCCAGCGTTTCGTAGTATATCCTTCATAGACGCAGTCACAGAAAAATAGAACCGCATCTTTAACATAGGCAAGAGAGTTCACTGCATACACCAAGTAAGGCAGGAAGGTCATTGTTTATACTCTCTATACATCTTTAGGACACTTTGGTTTGATAGGTTTTGGAGGAGTTAGACTACGAACAATCCATGCCCAGAATTCGTTAAATGCATCATTTGCAGGGGCTGAAGGGGCATTTGAGTTGCAGGTCATGCAACAGTGATTTGCTTGAATATTCTTGTATATTATCCAGGAAGAAAAGAAGAACATAAGAATAAAGACGATAGGGACAAAGAGTACTGCCATACTGATATCATTTCCAAAGAATACACAAAAGAGGTAGTACAGACCCGTGAATCCTATTCCTAGACCGGCGTGATAGGGAAGAGATGTCCAGGAGTAAGTGAATAGATCGACCAGGAGTAAACTTATGAAAAATCCACCGACGATATATACTGGCCAACAGAACATTCTAAAGATTACTTATATTTTTAGGGGGCCGCCTTGTACCTGACGAGCTTCTGGGTTGCCTCTCTCCAGACGCCAATTGGAGTGTCAATGAGATCACCATCAGAATCCATCTCGTATACCTGCTGCTCGCCATCCACATAGTATGTCTGGCCCTTCCACTGAATCTCCTTATACTCTGTGACCTCTTCCTCTGCGGCCTCCTCGACTACCTCCTCGACTGCCTCCTCAGCCTCCTCGACTGCCTCCTCAGCCTCCTCGACTGCCTCCTCCTCGACTGCCTCTTCAGCCTCCTCGACTACCTCCTCTGCAGCCTCCTCCTCGACTGCCTCCTCCTCGACTGTCTCCTCGACTGCCTCTTCAGCCTCCTCGACTACCTCCTCGACTACCTCTTCAGCCTCCTCGACTACCTCCTCGACTACCTCCTCCTCGACTACCTCTGCGGCCTCCTCCTCTAGCCCTTCCGTAGCATCAGTCTCCTCTGCCTCAGGCTCAGGCCCTGTAGCCGCACGAGAATGCATCTCTACCGGTGCAATGGACACCGTGCGAATGTCAGAAGGCCGGACAAGCTGTGACAGTACTGTACCTATATCAGACTCTCCACCCATACTCTCACGGCGAGAGACCACCTCAATGCCTGCAGGAGTAGGACGCAGACCCTGGGGAAACCAGATCGACGACTTCTGGGTCTCGAGAAGTCCACTCACCATAGACTCGAGAACTGTAATACGATGGAGAAGGCGCTTAATAGTCTCATCATTTTCCAGTGAAACTGCCGCTACAGGGACAGGGGCAGGGCTGCCAAGAGATTTTACGGTGGGATTAGCACTGTCGACACCCTTCCATAAGACAATATGGAGGGGTGTAGTTGAATTAGGCAGCTGGGAAAGGTTAACAGAGACACCGCAATTAGTGTCCATGAAGTTCGGGACTAGATTTAGCGAAAGCCGACCCGTCAATTTTTTGTCCTTGCTTAGGTCTCACGCACATTCCTATTAATCTTAATCTGGATACATGCATCCAGGGTACTATCCATATCCTTTAGCGGCTTACTACGCTTCAGCCTCAGGGCACCTCCCTGCTCACTCCACGCCTTGAACCGATCAATCGAAAATCCCTGTGCCAGAGTATTCTGAAGAGAAGAGTCATAGAAATCAATGGGCTTAGTATCGAGGACTCCAAGAATGCTGACCAGCGGTGGCTTGTGGATATCCACTCGAATCGATCCCTTCTCAATGTGTCCACGAAACTCCTCGTAGGTATAGATTCCTCCAAACTCAATGAGGCTCTCTCTAGGAGGTGCGGGGTACAGACGACCACCAGCAGCCTCCTTTGGCCGATACATGCGATGAAGCAGAGCCATACGCTCCCAGCGAACATGCGAATCAAGATGCTCATTTAACAGAGATGCAAGAGCACACTGAGGAGTACAGAAGTTCCCATAGATCGAGTAGACACCAGACTCCTCTTTTACAGGAAGAAAGCACGGCTCATTGTCAAAGGAATGGGCACACCAATAGCAGCGTATCTCAGTTGTCTTAGGAATGGGGAAGGTCTTACCAGGCGACGATGCATAGCATGCAAGAACAACGGTACGCTGATAAGGCTCAACCTTTTCCGCCACCTTCTTAGGAGGCTCTGGCTGAGCCGAAGGCAGCTGTGTAGTCGGTGCTGCTAGTGCATTATTTCCCTCAGAACTCTCTACCTGGAAGTACACATTAGATGACTCATCCTCGTAGGGGACAGGCTGCTGGGGCGGCTGAGGATCGTATCTGAGTGTAGATGAATCAGTAAAATTAATGTCACTACTATTGAAGGGCAGGTGCACAATGAGGGGCTTCCTCGGCTCAGAGAATGACCCCTCGATTCCATTTGGCGTTACAACTGCTACCACGGTTACAGGCTTCTTCTCCTTCTTTGGCTTGGCTACAGGGCTCGCAGTAGTATCCTGCTTCTTGCGAGGGGCTCTCTTTGCCTTCGGAGCAGCTTCCATTACTACATGCTGTGTCGTAATTCCTTTAACTTCCTTTTGCTTCCCTTAGACCCCCGCCTGCCTCTGCGTCTCCTCCTTGTCCTTCGTCCCCCTTTTGCAGTAACTATGGAATAGTCTGTTGTATCATCTCCTTTGCCAAATGGAGGAGTGATATGAATGAACTTAGACTCATGGCATAGCTGATGTTCATTATCGTCATCAAAGAAGTATACATCACTCCCTTTAATATCGCGTTCTAACATGCTACGAACATCCTGTAGCGACTTTACAGGTTTTGCATAGTAGCGTGCACGATTCTGTCCGTTCTTATCCTTATAGTGAATGTCTATACGTTTTTTTAGATATGTCCGTTTAACTGAATTACTATTATTTACTGAATTTCTCCCCCTCTCGGCTGTAAGTATTTTGTCAAATAGGTGTTCAACTGCACCGTACTTTTCAGTATATACTCTAGTTATCTCTGCTAAAGAAACATCTACAAATCTTCCTTCTTCTCCATGAAAGATAACTTTCGCATTTTCATTGTTTGTTAGTAAGAGGATTTGCCACCCCTTTCCTTTTGCCGTGTGAATGATTTCAAGAAGTTTTTCATTTACTTTAATTTCTGTAAGTCTGTATGCCATAATTGTTTGATCATATACCTTTTCAGAAGCAATAAGCGTCTCATCCAAATCGAAGACAAGAACGGGAGTTCCACTTGCCATCTCCATTACTACTATAGGTCCGCCTAAACCTGGCGAGTAACCATCTGAAAGATGGCGGTTCTATTAAAGCGGGACGAGTTCCCCCCAGTACTACAATGCATGCTAAATCATCAAGAATGCATCTCGCATATGTTGTTCGTCGGCCCCCCAGGTTCGGGAAAGACGACCACTGCCCAGAGTTTCGCCATGGCTATCCACGGAAAGACAACGAACAGCTTTTCAAGTCTACTCTTCCTGAACAGTAGCGATGAGCGTTCCCTCGATATGATTCGTAATAAGATCTACCCCTTTGTCGAGAGTAGGATGCAGAGTCTTTTCTTCAGCCAGGGCAAGATCCCACCAAAGGTAATTATCTTCGACGAGGCGGAGACACTCACTGATCAAGCCCAGTGTGCACTGCGACCCCTTTTACAGAAGCCAACGACAGAGATAATTATTATCTTTATCTGTAATTCTCTTTCACACATTCACCCTCAGATCCTCAACAAGTTTCTCCTTGTCCCCTTCGTTCCTACGACAACGGATCGTCTTCAGAGCATCGTGAAGTTCCGTGTACCTGCCCTAGACACCCTCTTTCGACGCGGAGACATTCGCTTCTTCAAACAGTGCGCGCCCACGGCGGGCAAAGGTTCCTCCCAGAATACGCAGATCACTCGCTTTCTGTCAAAGATTCTCCACGTGGACAACGCTGATACCCTATATAGCCTTCTTACTGAACCTGGGACACCTATTCGGGACCGAGTGACCTGGTTCCTTCTCCTTTTACAGTACGTGGTACCTCTCACGAAAAAGGAGGTGAGTCTCTGGTCTTCTATAACGTCGTCGGATACCCAGGCATATATTCCTGAGCGGAATGTGAAGCAGATCCTCTTTTCTCTCTGGAAGCGGGCGATGAATTCTCTCATGCAGGAAATGGCTTGATAAGTTCTGTACAGTGCTTTCGCAGAATGGCGTTCATGAAGGTGTAGGCCTTCTCAATCTGTACGAACTTGCGTGCTCCTGTAATAATGATGGAGCCTGTGTGAAAGGGGCTGATGGTAATCTCCTTGCACTGACCGAGTACTGTACCGTCGCCGTTCCCCACACACAGGGTCTCGCCGCAGGGACAGACTCCCTCGATGGCTTCCTTGGGGGCTGCCTCATTATAATAGTACTTCGTATCACACCCCTGGTAAATGGTAGACTCGAAGGAACTGAATAGGTTATACTCACTCACCAGAAGCTCATGCAGCTTCTCGCGATTGATTGATCCGTTGACACTATAGTCACTGTTAATCAGCTGGATACTGTAACGGTGGGGCTGTGCCTTGCCCTCGAGGACAGGGACGGAGAACTCGCCGAGGGATTTGACGAGCCAGGCAAAGGTCTCCTTGGCGAAGGCGTCGGTGGGAATGCCTGTCATTTGTACGCCCCCGTTCTTAAAGAGTTTGATATTCACCTCCTTGTACACAGGCTCACCGTCGACCGTACTGCACTGCTTGCGGACAACTAGGGTCGATTGATTGAAGAAGATGTTCTTTGACTTCTTCCGATTGGTCAGCTCGTCTCTCGAGCATGTCCCTATAATCAGTTTCTCTACAGCCTTTGCTCTCGCCTTAGATACGATATCCTTGGCGACGGTAAAGATGGGCTTGTATTCCACCTTGAGAAAGCCTTCGCCTGGCCACGACAAGGGTATTGCCTTCTCGTGGAAGTAATCGAGGAGCTTCTGGAGGGATATGCTCGTCCCGAGATGCCCCGTAACCACCATCGTGGAAATACGGAGGGGGCTTATAACAAGGGATGCAGGATTCATGGGGGTCGGACTTAGGGATGGCACTTAAGGATACATCAATTTTTAGTTGCGATGATGATATTAATATCGTTGATTTCCTTTTCTACTTCGGCTAAACACATCTTTACTGCGAGGATGTCTCCCTCTTTGAGGGCGGAGGTGTCCTTGAGAATGGTCAAGTAGTGTGTGCGTGACTGTTCATAGAGCCCCTTTAACTGCCTCAGATCGTTTGCCGACATTTCTGTGAGAGGGACATCGACTGGTTCTTCTGCTTCTTGCATTCTAGACGTCATATGGCGAGTGTTTATGTCTTCTGTCCTTCTGTTCTTACTCAGATGCGAGGGCCCCAGCCTGGATTCTCCTGCGCTGAATCTTACCGCTCACGATGTAGATAGAGTTCTCCGTCATCACGATGAAATCATCAGCCACCTTGTACACCTTCTTGATCTGGCTGGTAAACTCCTCGGAAGACTTCACGAGCATCTTCTCCTTGGTCTCACTGTCCTCACCCATGTATGCCTTACCCGTGGTGGTGTCGGTGAAGTAGTCAAGGTGGATGGGCTTGTCCTCGGCCATGGCGAGCTTGCTCGCCTGCAGGAGGGTCGACGGGTTAGGCAGGGTGGGTGCAGCGGCAGGAGGAGCAGGGGCAGACATTTCTGTCGGGAGGAATGGGATGATATTTGCTTATTTTTCCGCACGCTTTGTTCTGCTTCTCGACTTCCGTGCCGCCTTACGCTTAGTCTTACGCTTCCCACCAAGACCAAGACCCACAGGAACCGGATCTGCACTAACCTTGCCTGCAGAAACACCTTTTGCCTTATTATTCCCTATGACAGGGTTTGATGGATTTTCTCCAGTACCATTGCCTGTATTTCCTCCAGTACGATTTCCTGTATTTCCTCCAGTACCATTGCCTGTATTTCCTCCAGTACGATTTCCTGTATTTGGAGAAGTCTCTTTTGCCAAGGGAGGAGCAGAAGCAGAAGCAGAAGCATTTACAGGATTAGCTACAGCATTTGGTCTAGGACCCTTTGCTGTACCAGCATTTGATCTAGGACCCTTCTTTGCTCGTGCACCCTCTGGATATATTACAATAGTTGTTAGTGGCTGACCCGGTGAAGCTATTGTTCCTGCTGTTTGTATATGTTTAACATCAGTATTATAGTACATCTCATCTGTGTCAGGTACATATGTCCATCGTCCATTATTCGTGCAATAGAGAGTAGCTATTTTATCGTAATCTCTGCTTTTTTGGACAATTCCCTTGGAACCAGCATTATGCCATACTCCTAAATACCCTACACCCATATATCCTAAATGACATGTAACACCTGCCAATACTAAGGGTACTGTAATCATTGAGCAAGAATATACGACATGATTTGGCTGCATTTGCACGGTTAGACTTTTATATTTTTGAGTGTTCGTTTCTCCTCCTCCTTTCTGTTCGCCCTCTCCGCCCTCTTCTGCCTCTCCTGCCTGTCCTGCTGTAATTAAGGCAGCGGGTGCTCCTTCTGCACTCGCCTGTTTAGCGACTTCCTCGGCAGCAATAGCAGTTTGTTCAGCACCCTGTTGCACTTCTTGTGATGTAATTCCAATAGCTTTACCTGTAATATCTAATATTTTTTGATATAAGATTTTATATTCTGTTAGCCGTGACAGTGTAAAACGCACAGTTCCCATAGGCAATGTTGTTATGAGAAATTTATACTCTTTTGGGCTGATCGCTCCACTTTGCCCATCCAAAAACTTAGTTAAAAATTCTTGGTAATAGGGAAGAGGATTATAATTTCTTAGCTTTAATGCACTTGGCAGTGATCTAGCTAATGTAGATGTCCAAGAACCTGAGCTTTCGGAATTTCCAGTTAATTCAGAACGAACGTTGCGAATATGTTTTGTACGGCCTGTAGTGCGTAGAGTACTTTTGATAAGTCCTTCCGTTTTTAATATCATAAATCCTGGGTGGTCTAGGTGACCTGGTATTAATGGCACAACATCCGTAAATACAAGACTCGGATCAAGATTTTTTGGACGATTTGTCACACGATCTAATGTTAAATGGCCTTCTAGTAATAATCCATTGAATACATTTCTAGCATAATCAGTAAATACCTTGGGGGCACCAAACGAGATAACATGTATTGGTGGCATAGTCCCGCCCGCCTTTAGCTTATTTTTTCTAATCTGTGCTAATCCAAGACCCATTAGACTGCAATAGGCACCTCCTAGAGATTGTCCAGTAATAAAGATATTTGACACATCTGGATGAAATTTTAATAATAATTCTAGTCTCGCTACTATATCTGTATAAATATCTTTGAGGCCCTCCACAAATCCCCTATGAGCTCCAAATGGATTTGTTATAAACCCTGTAACTGATTCTTTTCTTCTGCGCTCAACCTCTTCATATTCTTCTCTAAACTGGTCTACGCCATATAATTCAAAGAGATTTTTTAGTGCTATATTTAAGTCTGTTATAGCTGTACTTATTGAAAGAGTGCCACGAAAGCTAATAACTAAAATTTTCTTATTCTTGAATATAATTGACGGATTTTCTGGTTTAGTATAATCAAACACGGTTAATGATACTGGAATGTCATGTTGTTGACCGTATAGTAAATAACCAGATGGAATCTTGTCCTTGGGGGTCTTCTCTATTCTATACAAGTTAGCATCCTGATATCTTGCCGAACTCATCCCAGTTATTGCACTCAGACCAGTATTAAATGTAATTGGGCAAAAATTAAGTAGTGCAAATGCTTTCAATATATTTCTAGGCTTATTTTCATAGATTAATCTTGATAAATAACTCATGAATGTAAGTGTAGCCTCATATGTTCCTAAAATATTTCTATCTAGTTTTGAACCAGCTAGTTGTAAATTGTTACCCAGCGAATAGGGTTCAGTTGTACGGTAGGTGCTGCCTTCTAGTGTAGGAGCCAGTCCTTTGTGAAGGGTTGCTAAATATGTTGTAAATGGTGCAACCTTTACTAGTGTATCTTGGCTAGGCTGTTGACCAGGTGTTGGTAATGGACCCTTTGACGTAAACCAACCCATCCTCTATTCTATAAAGTAAAATACTTTACGCAATAGGACTATGCCGTAGATGCAATAGACTGCTTAGTTAATAGAGCCCGGTCGCAGATTAAATAATAAAATAACATCATTGTTCCTCCAATTAACGATGTCAGAATAGAATTAGCAAGCAGGGACATGAGTAAGGGCGTATTCGCCTTTGCAGACATGGCCGTCCCTATAACACTAATAATCGACAGGGTAAAGATGATTGCGTATACCACGAAGAAGAAGTAAAAGAAGTTGCAGATCGTACTGCTCGGAATCTGCTTCATCCACTCGGCTTCCATTCTACGCAGCCAGGATAAAATAGTTGCGAAAGGTAGAATGGTCAAGAAGCAGTCTGGGAGCAGAAGCAGAAGCAGAAGCAGACGCCAGTCCAAGCGCAGACAGCAGTCTAGACGCAGACAGCGTGGTGGGGATGCCTCCCTGGAACAGGGGGCAACCTTTCAGAGGGTTCACGTCAATCAACACGGTGGCTTTCGCGATGCTCTTGTAGGTGCCCCCATTGAGTACAGTGGTGTACTGGAAAGCAACATGAGAGGTGCGGCCGGTCTGGAGAAGTACGATGCCCACTTTTCCCAGGCACAGGCCCACGGCCAGAGCGGTGGCTCTAGACGCAGAAGGCGTAGCCAGCGTGGTGGTAGCCTGTCTCCCGCTGCAGTGGGCCAGTCCTACACTCTCCTGGATAGCTATGCCGGTGCAGGTGTCCCTCCCCCGCACGCAACTGGCCCACAGGTACCCTACACGGTCATTGGTGGTGACCACGGAGCACCGGCCCCGATGAAGGGTGGTCGTCGTAAGAATAAGAACAACAAGAGCCGTAAGAACAAGAGCAGCCGTAAGAATAACAAGAGCCATAAGAACAACAAGAGCCGTAGCCGCAGTCGCAAGAACCAGCGTGGCGGCTTTGCCCCTGTCGGCCAGGCAAGCATGTTACTGGAAGACTATTCCAAGGCTGGTCTGCCTTCCTTCAAGGCCATCTAAGAGCCTTCCGCAGAATCAGGAGCAGTCGAATCTGAAGGCACACGTCCTTGACTAAAGAGTCCTTGCAGAGCCATAGAGTGGCTCTTCAAAGCCTCCCTCTCTGCATCCGTTACCTTCACATCAATGAGCACAATGAGATCCCCGAACCCCTTCTTATCCGGCGTAGAAGGCCCAAAAGGCATACCCTTCCCCGAAAGAATCACCTCTTCCTTCCTCTGCGTACCGGCAGGAATGGGCACATCCAGACCCTCTGTGAAGCCAGGGTGACGCAGAACCCTTTTTACACAGCCCACTAAGCTCTCCGTCAGCGTAATGGTAAATGATGCACGAAGGTTCGCCCCATCCCTCTGAACATCAAGCTGCTCGTCGGCAGCAGTCAGTCGAATATGCAGATCCCCAGGCTTATCTGCCTCCTGGGAATCAGAGCACGCTTCCGGAAATACAATAGTCTCACCAAGAGAACTACCCGGTATAATATTCACAGTAAGAACCTTCTGACCTGTGACTACACCACGGCTAGAGCAGGGACCACAAGGATTTGCCTTGAGTGTCCCCTCACCCCGACATGCCCCACAAGGACTGCGATTTTCCATCATCATCCCCGGGCCAACCTGCATAAGTGTTACCTTCATGCCTGCACCCCTGCACTCATTACACGTCTTCATGCTAAGATATCCCTTTCCGTTGCAGGGGCTACAGAATACCTCACGATCCAGATCTATACGCATCTTCTTTCCGTTGTAAAAGTCGGATAGCGACAGGGGAAGCTCATGCACCTTATTTGCTCCCTTGGGTCTCTTGCTAGGCTGCTGCCGTTGACCTCCGAACATGTTCCCGAAGATATCGCCCATATTGAAATGCATACCAGGCATCCCACCCATACCAGGCATACCAGGCATACCAGGCATTCCACCCATTCCAGAAAAGGGGTTAGGAGGCTGCTCCTGTGTGCTCCCCGTCATCTCATAATGTCTTCTCTTGTCATCGTCGCTTAGAATCTCGTACGCTGCCTGAATCTTCTTGAACTTCTCTTCACTACCTCCCTTGTCAGGATGCTGAACCTTTGCTAATTCAAAGTATGCCTTCTTAATGTCTCTAGCTGATGCATCACGAGAAACACCTAGAACATCATATAGCGATTCTGGCATACTTGTTGAGTAAATCATAAAATGTTTAGACCGTTATAGAAATGTCCTCTGCGTCTGATGTAACTAATCTTCGCCAACTTCTTGCCCAGTATTCGGTTAGCTCTCAGCCCCAGAATGCATGGTCGACCACTCAGCCGATTAGCACGTCTGGCACCATAACGGGAAGTAAATTAGCTCTATCTTCTCAATCAGTTGGAACTACAACTCTCGTTGGTGGATCAAGTACTGTTTCTACTGGAGCATGCACACCAAGTTCTTATGTGTTTGTTACGTACAAAACCGTAGGGGGGACGCAAGGAATACTTCGCACTACACCTGGAACAGCATCATTTACTATTACTTCCTCTAGCGGAACTGACACATCTATTGTTCAGTGGATGGTGATTAATGCTGCATAAGTCTTTGCGGACTAGGCATAAATACCATAGATCAGTACCTGTAAGATGGACCGCCACCCCTTGTTTGGCCAAGATGCTCTTTTCCAAACAATACGAGATTCTTATTCTAATGTTCCTCACCTCTTTATTACAGGTCCCCCAGGCTGCGGAAAGACCACCTTCCTCGAACAGTGCATTCACATGTTCAAGACAGAGGCACCCTTCCAGGTCGAGTCAGTACTATACCTGAGCTCAGAGAAGGACAGGGGCATTCATACCATCCGAGACAAGATTAATGATTACTGTAAGAGGGGTCACGCAAAGCCGAACTCTCTCCGTTTCATCGTCATCGACGATGCCGATGCCCTCCCACTGATCAGCCAACAGGCTCTCAGACGTCCCATGGAAACCTTTGCCCATCTTACACGTTTCCTCTTTGCAAGTCGCAGTGTCTCTCATATGATCGAGCCGCTAAGAAGCCGTTGTTGCAGTATTGAGATGGAGCCTATAAGTCCTATTGATGCCTTCCCAAGATTTGTTGAACTCTATCAAATCCCCGATGTTACTACAGAAAGTCCCGTATTTGACATCTGTGTCCGTAATTTTACGTCTCTCCACGACATGAAATGTATTCTTAAGCTATATACTGCATATGTCAAGGAGGGTAAGACGCAAGAAGAAGCACTTACCATGTTACGAGGACTTATCCCATCGTCCACCATGTTCATTAATAAACTTATCAATGCCCTCTATACTAAACAGTACACAGCTATACGAGATAATCTAACATCCCTCTACTTGAATGGCTATGTTCTAGATGATATATTACTGGCGATTGAAAAATCTATTTCTATCTTCCCCAGTACCAACCCTGAGAACCGATACTCCATTTTACAGTTTGTGATGTTCGGCTGGATCTCCATTCAACAGGGGAGAGAACATTGGATGGACGCGGTGGATATTCTAGATTCCTGTGGAGGGCTGGAAGGTGAATGACCATAACATAAAGGCCCGTGGCCATCTAAGGCTAGATGGCAACCTTCCCAAACGTACTTTTCTTTCGATATGATAAGTATGCACACATCGATGCTCTGTTAAAGAAGGACCCCTCAGAGGAGTGTTCCTTTCGTATCATTTCCCACAAGGATTTCCTAGCCCATCTCTATGGTACAAACTATCCCATCCTTGTCACCTATGGAGATAAGGAATCTGAGTATTGGGCCGACGTGAATGCGGTGATTTGCGATAGGATGAGGTCAAGATGGATTCATTACAGTGAAATTAAGGACATTCGTGAGGTGTACCGTGGGATCCAGTACTGCTTTATTCACAATGTTCTGAATCCAAGAGAATCTACACGCCCTGTCTTCTCTGCCTTCACCACCTGTTACAATTCCTATGACAAGATTAAGCGGCCTTATACCTCTCTCAAGGAGCAGACATTCTTTGACTGGGAATGGGTGATCCTCGATGATTCTCCAGAGGATACTCACTTTGAGTATCTTCGTGCACTGACCAAGGGGGATCCGAGAGTAAGATTGTATAGGAGGAGCGAGAACAGTGGGAATATTGGAAATGTGAAGAATGAGGCAGCGTCTCTCTGCAGAGGCAAGTACGTGCTAGAGCTAGATCACGATGACGAGATCGTACCTGAGCTGTATAGCACAGTTGCTGCTGCATGGAAGGCTCACCCTGACGTGGGGTTCGTCTACACTGATTTCATCAACATCTACGAGTCTGGAGAGAATTACTGGTATGGGGATTTCATGGCCCTAGGATACGGGGCATATTATTGCGAGAAGTACAAGGGACGCTGGACAAATGTATATGCAACTCCCCAGGTGAACAACATTACTATGCGTCACCTGGTCTCGATGCCCAACCACCCGAGAATCTGGAGAAGGGATGTTCTCTTTTCTCTTGGAAATTATTCCGAGTTCCTTCCAATCAACGACGACCAGGAACTCCTTTTACAGACATGCCTGAAGACTAAGATGCTGAAGATTCCGATGATGGGATATATTCAGTATATGAATCAGGGGAACAGTAATTTCAGCTTGATCCGTAACAGGGATATCAATCGCCTGGGACCTCGCTTCCTCACTCCCCAGTTCTATGAGAAGCATGGATTTCATGCTATAATGAAGGAGCGTGGTGCATATGATGACGAGAAGTATATGCACGAGAATGAGCGTGTCTGGCTGCGTGAGAACTATACGCCGGCCTATGCAAATATCCTGTTTCCGAGATATGAGACACAGTACCTCATCCTTGGTAAGCTGACCTTTGTCATGGAGATTGACCGGCTGAAGGAGCTGGCGAAGGATCCGAAGAATGATTTCTTTTTGATGGACGACTCGGGCGACTTCAAGGGACTCTGTGCATTCCTGGATGAGCAGGGATTCCCTCAGGCAAGATGTTATAGTATAAAGGATCTGACCGAACAGCAAATGATTAACTATTTTAACTATATCTATGCATCCTGCGTAAAGACTGTTGTGCTTAAGTAACTAAGGCCATGCCACCGGTGTTTAGGGAACTTCCTCCATTAGATCTTGTTGAACGATATCTAATGGCATATTCATTGCGAGGACTTGGTGATACAACCTGGTTTACGAAGAAGGGGTGTAGCCTTGGAGTAGCAGAAGAACTCCTTCCTGAGATCGTCCCCTATTACACTCCCTGTAAGGCTGCTGCGGGAAATGAAGCCCTTACGTATGTCAGTGCCTTTCGCATCCTTCGGCATCTTCTCAAGGCACATGGATATGATCTGACGTATGTGGAAAAATCATGTAGGGGCAAGGAACTCTGGTACCATATTGAGTGTACCCTGCCTCCGAATATGGAAGTCGTATTCGACTAAGGAGTCGTATTCGACTAAGGAGGTTTAGTTCTTAGCTAAGATATGGCTCAGGGCTAGGTCAGACGAGAGAATCTGTTCCTCGCTCATCCTCAGAACCCAGCCCCAGGCACTCCTGTCGAGGAGGTCGTGGTAGGGAATTACCATGTACTTTGCGTTGCAAGGTACTTCAAACGGTAGACGTCCCTCGGTACCAGTAGCAAAGATATGTTCCAGCTCAAGCTTAGTTCCCTTCTTGTTCCTTGACAGTTCCTCCAGAGGCCTCACCTCTAGGATCTGGCCACTGGCATACTCACTATCAGAAAGTTCCTGCCAATCGCTAGCCGAATCTCCACGGATCTGAAAGCCCCCAGTCTGCTGCTCGAGACGACGACGGATACGCTTCTCCCATTCGATAAATATGGGATTACCAGCGGTAGGTACCCAGATACAATTGAACCCGGAGTCGGCGTCCTGGCCAAAGGTTACTACGCTATCTTTGGGTAGCTTACCAAAGGGACGGAGGGCCACTACAGAGGGAGAGAGCCACAGGCCACCGAATTTGGCGAGAATTGCTGCACGAATCCAGTCCTCCTCGGCAACATAGATCCTTGCCTTCTCCTTTTGCAGCCTCGAGGGAAGATGTTCCCATCCACCTAAGACTTCTGCCACCGCAGAAAGACCACTCAGCACACGAACATTGTACTGTTTTCCATTCATCAGGATGATACGCTCGTAAAGAAGGTTGAGAAGAGGAATATTTATTGCATAGGATGACCTTGCACCAAAGTCAAGCCAGTGACGAGAGTTCACATCGGATGTGTTGTAGAACAGCCAAAGGGTAGGATTTGTCTTACCGATGGTAAGAGTCTCTGGGGTGATTTCCACGCGACCGTGATTGGCCTTCGGGCTTCCGTATTCATAGAGTATAACACACCCAAGGAATACCATAGTTATGCCGATGAAAACGACCTCCGTCTTCATGTCTATCTGATATGCTTAGAGGAACTAATTCCGTATAACAAGACGTTTCATCCGTTCAAAGTAACTTCCCTCTTCAACGGCTTCCTGGGCGACACGGAGCTTGCGACGTTCCTCGGCCTGGGCCATCTGTCTCTCTGCTGCCTGGAGTTGCTCTCGTTCCGTGTCGTTAAAGACAACGGGGGCTGCCTCTCGTTCTGCCTGGTATTGCTGGACGGTGCGATTATCCACACGGACTCCTGCAATATCTTGGCTGAAGGTGGAGTAGTCTGTATAGGCCTTTTTCAGATCGGTGAACTTCAGCCCGTTCTCATTCGGAGATACGGTGTAATCATCCCGTCCCGTGCGACCTAGTTCGACTCCATATCCCATGCGAGAGGCCATCGACATCTCCTGGGCCACGATTGCTCCTGTCTGCTTTGGTCCAGATCCACGACCCTTTTGCTCATCCTCAAACGCCTTGTTGAAGACGTCGCGATTGAATTTCCCCCCGAACTTAGGACCTGTCGCAGCCGAATCACCACCCTTTAACCAATCCCCGTACCCTGTCTCATCGGGATCGGGTATCTTTGTCTTCTCGAACATATCGTTAAAGGATTTCACATCGAGTTTGGCTGGGTTCAGACGGACGGGCTCGACCATCTTCCATTTCTCTTCGTGGGTGGCACGATTGCTGGCGAGGGCTGTGGGTGCCTCGACCTTGCCCTCGGCTGCACGCCCCCCGTGGATACGCTCAAGAATTTCTCCAAGATAGGCGTAGGCCCGCGTGACTGCCTCGAACTCCTTTTCGGAACCTCCCTTGTCTGGATGGGCACGAAGAACGGCCTTCTTGTAGGCAGCCTTCAGCCCATCGACGGTGACAGCAACCTCTTCTTCGATCTGGAGGATGCGAAGGCAGGCGGAAAAGTAATTCATGGCACGCTCGTTTCCCTTTTGACTGGTTTGGATGTTCTGGCCGGCACTTGTGGTGACTATAGTGGATGTCTTTTTTTGCCCTTGCAGCTGTTGCTGTTGTTTCTGCTGTCCCTGCTGAGAAGGCGAAGTCGCACTCCCAGCTTCAACCTGTTGTATGAAGTGCAGAAGTTTCCCATAGATACCAGCCTGCTTCATCGATTCGATATGCTCGGGGGAGCGAATGAGAGTGCGTATCATCTGTACTCGCGTAATAGGGTCTTGAATCGCCATTGTATTGTTATATATTCTGACGTGTGCCTCGGGAATACCATGAGTATTACCCATACTACTTAGGTTCACTCAAAAGTTCACGTATCCTTCCCGCAGTAAGTGAGGGGATACGGGCCTCGCATTCCCAGAACCATTTACGCCCGGCGGAAAAGAAGCCAAACGATACGGGCCACGCCTGAGGACAGAGGATAGGAAGAGTCTTGAGTCGAGCATCACGAACCAGTCCCCAGCTGTGCAGGGGCAAGACCATGGCCAGTTGTTCCTGGGGGCTGGGAGGCACAGATGCCCGTAGAGACTCGAGAGGAAGAGAAGAGCAGCGAGCAAGATCTCCCCACAGAGGAGGAATCCAATACGGAAACATCCACTCAGTATCTACAGGCTTTCCCGTATAATAGGCAAGAATCCACTGAATCCCTTTAACATATTCTCTGCAGACATGCTCCTTATCGACATTCTCATTCATCCATCCCCAGTACACTGAACGCCAGTCATCTCTTAGCCTTCTCCCCTGTAGGACAAGCATTTCCTTCTCCACATTCCAGGTAAGAGGAAGAGCCTCAATTGCACTCATCCCTGGAAGAACTCCCCGCTGAGCCTGTTTCTGCTTCTTCTCAATCATTCGGTACATCCTCTCGGTCTCCTCCGTTGCCCATCGCCCAGCAATACCCTTTAACACAGCCAGATTGAGTGAGCCGGTCGCACTAACTAACCACGCATCAGATTCAGACATGGAGAGAAGCTCTCTCATAATACATGCGTGCCCATCATCGCCCAGTTTATGCGTCATACTGTGAGGCAGGAAGTCATTTCCCATGAGAGACATCAGGGTTACGTAGTTTATACAGGACAGCCACGATGTAACATGCACCTTCTCCTTCAGGGCTGCTATGTCCAAGAAAGAGTACTGTTGCGTGGCGTCAGCGGAGTCAGCAACAGTTCGTGGCCCACTCTCAAACTCCTGCCTCTCTCTCATGAGCCAGACATTCTGGGACATTTCTTCCGAGAGAATCATACTGAGTAAAATAAGGTCGGCGTCGAGACCGTAGACCACGACAGGGCTTTTACAGAGTGCTGGAGTTCTACGCAAGAAAGCAAGAAGTTTGTGCTCTCCCTCCCCCGGCTCCTGTACACTACTGAGTGTCCACTTCGGCCCGTGCTTCTTGACGACCCCCTGCAAAGCGACCGTTAGCTTATCCATAAAGGCCGTGCCAGGAGTGATCGCGTTCTTGTCCCAGGAGACCTTGGATTCCTGCTGTGACAGCCACGCCGACTTGAATCGACGGACACGCTGCTGACGTATCTTAGCCATGGGGACAACTCCGTCAACCGCAATATACACGTTGGGCGGGGAACCGGCTGATGTCCACACCTCTTTTACAGCCGCTGTCACCTCCTTTAACAGATCTGCTTCCCAGACCTCTGCATCATGAGGATCCGTATATCCTGGAAATGGCCGAAGGGTAGGTGACTGCAAGCACCTGTAAATAAGACAATTAAAATCAAAGCACAGGGTGTTCGCCTTGAAGGGGAGAATACGCTGTACAATGTGTGAATATGTTGTTGTAATTTTTCTAAAATACGAGGGTATACCCATCTTCCTGTAAAAGAAGATACCGCACCCTTTAGGTTCTTTGCATACAGAAGATATGTCGAGCCCCCCGCCTGGCGCCGGTTCTGAAAACCCTTTTACCGTCCTATATACACTTTTCATTGAACCAGTCCAGGATAGATTTGCCGAGTTGTCGATGTTCTCTCCTGCAATTTTTACTCTGGGCAGTTTATTTGTATCATTTATTACACTCAACTATCCTGTATTCCTCTTTTCGCTGGCTTCCGGCGAGGCTCTCTTGATACAAAATGCACTGAAGGGTGTGGCATCGTATATGGAGACTGCTGAAAGCGTTCAACAGGCTAAGTCCCTGGGTAAGTCTGAGAAATGTAAGAGTAGGTATCAGGGTTCTGAGTCGACTAAATTTAAGTATTTACTCGACAATGGTATATCTGTTACCTTTCCGAACTCTGCACTCTATTTCGTAGCATTTGCTTCTGCCTACTGTATTCAATCCATGTTACTCTTTACACAAGAATGTGCTGAGAGAGGATCCTCTTACAGTGTCCGTCCGTACCTAGGTGTTGGAAGTGCATGCATGTGTATTATCTTATTCTCTATATTTATTCTTCTTAACTCTTGTGATACTCCTATGGGGGTTATCTTATCTGTACTTGCAGGCTTACTTGTAGGCTTCACCCTATGTTACCAGAACTTCCTCTTATTCGGAAAAGCTGGTGTTGATATGCTCTTTATTCCTCCCCTCGTTTCACGAAGCGGCATGGATTATATATGTGTTTCTACGAATTAGATGGATGTCCTCCTGGATAAACTCTTTTCCATAAAAGATTCACTGCAAGATGGACTATTAGTTCTTCCACATTTACTTTCCGGGTTTTTCTTCTTCGTGAGCATCCTCACGATGAACATTGGAATGTTGTGCTTAGCTCTTGCTCACTTCTTCATTGTTCCCTCAATCTCTTTCTTTGCTAATAATGAATGGTCTATATGGAATGCAACAGGGGTGAATATCGCTGGCATCGCGTTCTCCTTTGTCCCCGCTGTTGCCATCTTTCTGTGCTTACTGAATTGGTCAAGCCTATCGAGTCTTTCGGCCTTCTTACTCCCGCTCATGTATGTGGCAAAGCTCGTACTCCCGATGATCTCTGAAGAATCATTCAGCGACACAATGCCCCTCTTTGACACTATAAATCCCTACGTCTGGCTGAATGGGAAGATAAAAAAGAAACAGGCTGCAACCGTGGAGTTGTGCTACCTCTCCCCCGAGGAACGCCTGAATGGAGACCAGCGTCGCAGCCCAAGTGGCTGGCTCATTCACATCCTTTTCTTCTTCGGCTTCTTAATTGCAAATGCATCAACACTCTATGCACTACCGACACCTACGGTTAGACCTACCAATAATGCTAGTATTGATGCATCGAGTAAGGATCAGATTGCTATACGGGTAAACAATCGTAAGATAATTACAGGGTCGATTCTTGGACTGAGCATTGTTTCTTTAGGACTCCTACTCTGGTTTCGTTATTCCTTCAGTCCATGTGAAGATACTATATACGAGTCTCTCTTTCCCATCCTATATTGTTTCCTCTTAGGATTCTCTTTCTATAGTGTACTTACTACCTCATGTGGAATCCCTGCATCGGATATCCTTGGACTGGTCCAAGGGTTTATAAGCCCGTCTGCTGCCGATAATCCTATTGTATGTATTGGCAGTGACCCTGGACCGCTCCGTCAGTAGGTATACTGGATCCATAAGAGCATATGTCGGTTGAACTCACGTAATTTATCGCCGGTGACCAGGCCGAGTTGAATTGAGTCTTTTATAGAGTCTACGTAGGCTCTCCAATCCTCTTTTACCGTTGAAGTGGTGCATAGCGACCAGGGGATAGACTCCTTTCCTAGCTTCTCATTTACTGAATTATGGAGGGCACATACCCATTCTCCAATCGTAGGATACGATTTTAGAATAGGGTTATTCTTTCTGAACTGAACTAAGTGTCCTATACATTCCTTACAGGGGATAATATACTCTAGGTGGCTAAGAAGCCATAACCCTTCCCTATCGGAATCCTTTTGCAGAGAACTCACCTTTGCCACTGTCTCAACTCCGTGGAGAACCTTCCATAGAGGCGGACCCCATACCGACGGAGGAGGCATCTAAAAATTGAACGTAAGTATATCTCCTCAGCTCGTCCGCATGTCCTATTCTGTAGTTGCCGAGTGTTGGAATCTCTTTGAGACGTCTCTTATGATCTCTGCACAAAAGCTGGTCGAAGATATAGCATCACGTAACCGAGAAGATCCGAAGGTCTTGTGGTCAAAGGTAAGGAAGAACATCAAAATTCCTCTTCTTGACGTTGACATGCCTGAGGAGACCTCTTGTTGCTATAGCGTGCCTAGTAACTCTCTTATCATCCAACTCTGTCGTGCTCCGTGCCTACTTGGACATAACCGCTGCCCTCAGCACATGTCTCTTCACGATTCCGATACAAAGGTCTACGAGGAAGTGTCTAGAATTAAGGATATCGAGGGGACTAATTACTTTGTGGGAAAGGATGGCCTTGCGAGAGATTCTCTAGGTGTCGTCAAGGGAATGATTGAAGGTGATGAGTTATATCTCTTCGATAAAAAATGAAGTGAAGGGGAAGTATGTCCCCGATACTCTCTTTTGAGCGGAGACAGTCTCTTTTTCTAGTCGCGGCTCCACGGATAAAAGATATACTTGTCCGAGTAACGGTTGCAAATACTCTTCAAACTCATGCATCAATCAAACACACAGTTCAAGAGGCGAAAAAGAACATCTTAGTTGGTGGACCGACCTTTCCCCACGAGGTGAAGAAGGAACTAGCTAAGATTCAAACGGCTCGCTGGTTTCTTCGAAAGTTTGTCCTTCGATGGCTGTTCAAAAGACTTGTTTCCTGTACAACGGATGACATTGTTACCCTTGAACCCATCAAGAAACCTATTTATATTGTCGATTGGAAGAGTAGACACATTTATTCCTTCGAAGAGAAGACATTACACAGCTCGATCACACAATCCCTTTTACATGGTCAAGGGAGGTTTGCCTGTCCCCTTCATCCGAAGAATCCTCTTACAAATCTCTTTCTCTCTCTGGGACAACTTATATCGGTATGGAACGGCTTCGCTCATGGAACCTTTCCTCTCTCTTCGGCTATTACCCATTATCGAACGGTTCGATTTAATCATGACCGTTTTATTGATGAGTATGGTCAAGTTTTATCTATATATGCCATGAAACGGTGTATTTTGAATCCTCTCGATATGGATGGGGCAGATTGTTTGTTTGATTTTATTGAAGATGTATATGAATATAATTCCATCCATTTTCATAGTTTACTTCGAACTAGAATCTATAATGCTGTCTATAGTCAAAAGGACTACCCCTTTCTTCGCCAGTTCCGTCATAAGTGTATAGAATATAACTATATTCTTCTTACAAAAAGGAACAACGGTGCAGCGGAACTCTTACAGGAACTATATCGTGTTTATGGGTCATGCTTGCCTATTATTCAGCAGGGTTTATGAGATGAATTAAAAGGCAAACTACTGTAGATGTCCTTGAGTGGCCTATTACCCACAGAACTATTGGAGTTGCGAAGGCTTCGAACCATATTTTCAACTCAATTAAATAATGGTAATGGAGTTTCAGGGGTAGGGCAACAAGGTTCTGGTGGTTCACAGGGTACACCCGGCCAAGCGGGTGCTCAAGGCTCAACAGGAAACACAGGAGCACAGGGTTCCACAGGAGCACAGGGTTCCACAGGAGCACAGGGTTCGCCCGGTGCAGGATTGAACACTCTCAGTTATAAATATACATCAGATATTCACAATTCTCGTGTTGGATTTATCTATACAGATATATCTGAATTAAATTCTTCAACTATAATACGCGTATCTACAACAGATTTAGCAGGTACAAATCAAAATGCATATTTACAAGTATATACAGTTGGCTGTATAATCACTATTTCTTCCTCTGTAAGTCCCCAACCCTTCTTTTACCAAATACAATCTATTTCTCCTTCAAACTTTTATATTACATATACTGTTACAGCATTGACACAATTATCCTATACGCCATCCATCAATGAAGTATTAAATATTTCTATTCATGGTTCTGGCTCTGGTTCTGGTTCTGGCGGAGGATACACTGGTGCTCAAGGTGTAGCAGGCCCAGCAGGCCCAGCAGGCCCAGCAGGCCCAGCAGGCCCAGCGGGTGGAGGTAGTGGGGGTGGAGGTGGATCGCAGGGACCACAGGGTCCTCCTGGTGTAGGAGTACAAGGCTCTCAGGGATTTACAGGTCCCACTGGGCTGGGGGTACCTATTGTACCCTTACCTACGCAAACATGGTATCTCGACTTGACCACACCACCCATTACAGCAGATGCATCGGTCATTACACCTATTACATTTAACAAAAAAGATATAAATTCTGTATCTACTCTTGATTTGAGTTTTGATTCTACAACGGGTATTCTACAAAATATCAGTAGAAATACAGTCGTTGTATTGGTTTCTGGACAAGTGGTCACAGATAATACTACGATGGATTTAAATGTCACACAGCCCGAAATTTACCTTGTATTAAATGGATCGGTTGATGTATTGAGTTCTTCGGCAATTAATTTTCAGGGATCTTCCTTTTCTACAACCGTTGTATTAACACCTAATGATACTATTCAGCTAAAGTATCAACATTCTTTTGCACGAAAGACAATAACCATTCTACCAGGTCTAACAAATACCCGCATAACCTTTACGCAGCTATCTAACGTGAGGGGTCCAACTGGTCCACAAGGTCTTGGCGGTCAAGCATCAAATACTGGTGCAACAGGAAAAGCAGGTTCACTTGGTCCAACAGGTCCACAAGGTGCACCAGGTGGAGGCGGTGGTGGGGGGCTTACTACATTGACTTACAAATACTCTACTGTTACTCGTGAACCAACATCAGGCCTCTTTAACACAGAAATATCAGACTTAAATTATTCTACAACAATACGTTTGTCGACAGAAGATTATGCAGGTACATTGCAAAGTGAATTTCTGCAAGCATATTCTGTTGGTTGTATTCTTGCACTATCTTCAGCATCACACCCGCAATCTTATTTTTATCAAATACATGCTATTTCTTCAACTCCCTTTTCCTTTACCTATAGCGTAACCCCTTTAACAAATCTTCCTTATACTCCCACTGCAAACGAATTCTTTTATGTCTCTATTCAAGGTTCTTCTGGTGGAGGTGCAACGGGTTCAGTTGGTCCAACAGGTTTACTCGGACCAACGGGTGCTTCCCTCCCCGCGATTCCTCTTCCTGCACAAACGTGGTGGCTAGATACCCCTATAGCAGCATCGACATCAACTCCTGTTGTTATTAAATTTAGTCATCCAGATGCAGATAATCTTGATTCTGAAGAAGTAGTCTATACTTCATCAAATGGAAGGTTAACAAATACTACAACAGATACAGTTGTTGTCTTAGTCTCTGGTCAAGTTGTTACAGACAATCGAGTCATAGATTTGAACTACAAACAATGTGAAATCTTTATTGTACAGGATGGTGATATAGCTGATCCAATTATGACATCGTCTGTAGTTAATTTCCAGGGGTCTACGTTTACCGCCACAGTACTTATACCAGCCTTATCTTATATACAAGTATACTTTGAACACTTCTTTCCTTCTCCTGTTAACATTATTAATATTCTTGCAGGTTCCTCATTTACTCGTGTAACCTTTACTCAGCTATCGGCAGTGAGAGGGCAGATTGGAAATATAGGTCCAACAGGTTTACAAGGTCCTACTGGTTTAGCTGTACCTATTGTGCCCTTACCCACTCAGACCTGGTATCGCTCGGCGGGTACTGATATTCCTGTTGATGCATTAACTCTTATCTCAATTCCTTTTGATATTCAAGATGCACATTCTGTCCCTAGCAATGATTTGTCCTATTCTGGAGGACTTCTGCAAAATGTCAGTCAAGATAATGTAGTTGTATTAGTGTCAGGTCAAGTAGTTACAGATAATATTTATATGGATTTAAATGTTACACAACCAGAAATTTACCTCCTCTTAGATGGTATTGATGTTCTCAAGTCATCGGCAATTAATTTTCAAGGGTCTTCCTTTTCTACAACAGTTGTATTACTTCCAGGGTCAACCCTTCAACTTCAGTACCAGCATTCATTTGCAGGAAAAATAATAAATGTCTTGTCTGGTCTAACCAATACACGTGCTACTTTTACTCAGTTATCAAATGTAAGAGGGCCAACGGGTCTAGGAGCAACAGGTATGCCTGGACCCACGGGTCCTGCGATGGATGCTACACCTTTACCTTCACAGACCTGGTGGTTAGATCGTCCCATTGAAGCATTACAGTCAATTCCAGCCCTTATCCACTTTAACGTAGCAGATGCAAATAATTTAAGTTCTGATGATATGATGTACACCCCTGGTGGAGGTCTACATCCATATGGAAGTTTAATGAATATTAGTCAAAAGTCAATTGTTGTCTTAGTTTCTGGTCAAGTTGTTACGGATAATCGTGTATTAGATTTGAACTACAAACAATGTGAAATTTTTATTGTTCAGAATGGGGATTTTGCTAATCCTATAATGACATCCTCTGCGGTAAACTTCCACGGGTCTACCTTTACCTCGACTGTTATCATTCCCCCTTTAACTTACATACAAGTATACTTTGAACACTACTTTGCTGCACCAAACAATAGTATTAGTATTCTTGCGGGTCCTTCCTCTACTCGCGTAACCTTTACCCAGCTTTCGAATGTAAGGGGGCAGACGGGCTTTCTCGGTCCAACGGGAAGCCTTGGTCCAACGGGTCCAGCCTTACCTATTCTACCGTTACCTACTCAGACCTGGTATCTTTCTACTAGTAATAGTACACCTGCTGTTGCATTTACGCTTACTCCTATATACTTTGATGCACTTGATGCAAATTCTATTATTGGAGATGTGGTATATGACATTGTTGCAGGTCAATTCATAAATAGTTCATTAACAAAAACTATTGTTATCCTAGTGTCAGGCCAGGTTGTCACTAATAACAGTACAATGGATTTAAATGTTACACAGCCCGAAATCTATATTGCACTGGACAATGGCATGGATGTACTTAAATCGTCTGCAATTAATTTTCAGGGTTCTTCTTTTTCTACTACGGTTGTCTTACTGCCCCAACGCTCCGTACAATTACAGTATAAGCATTCTTTTGCGGGAAAAACAATAACCGTTCTGCCCAATATAGAAAATACTCGTATTACTGTTACACAACTGTCGAATGTAAGAGGGCCGGCAGGTCCTACGGGTGTGCAAGGAGTTGCAGGAACAGCAGCAAATACAGGTGCAACAGGAATTCAGGGCCCTACAGGTGTACAGGGTGTACAAGGTGTTGGTGGTCAGGCAGCAAACACAGGTGCAACAGGATATACAGGGTACACAGGGCCCGTGGGTGCCCAGGGTATTGGTGGCCAAGCATCAAACACAGGTGCAACGGGTTCTACAGGTATTAGGGGCCCCACAGGTGCTCAGGGTATTGATGGAAGGGCAGCAAATACAGGTGCAACAGGTGCCCAAGGGTCTCAGGGATACATAGGTGCTATAGGTCCGCGTGGAGTTGACGGTAGAGCAGCAAATACAGGTGCAACAGGAATTCAGGGCCCTACAGGTATACAGGGTGTACAAGGTGTTGATGGAAAAGCAGCAAACACAGGTGCGACAGGATATACAGGATACACGGGCCCCACAGGTACACAGGGTCCACAAGGAACACCTGCATTCGCATCTCTAACAGGTGCAACAGGATATACAGGATACACGGGCCCCACAGGTACACAGGGTCCACAAGGAACACCTGCATTCGCATCTCTAACAGGTGCAACAGGGCGTACAGGCTACACTGGACCAACAGGTCCCCAAGGTGTTGATGGAAAAGCAGCAAACACAGGCTCAACGGGTTCCACAGGAACAACAGGTCCTACAGGAAGAACGGGTCCTACAGGTCCCACAGGTCCCACAGGTCCTACAGGTACCCAGGGTCCCACAGGATTTCTTCCTATCATAGTGGGACCAACTGGTCCGTATTATGCAGTAGACTATTCATTAGTTCCAACAAAAGGGAATCTTACCTTAGGAACAATTGATCATCCTTTTAAGGATTTGAGCCTGTCGTTAAATAGTTTGGTGTTCGTTGGATCTTCTGGTCCTTCAGGGCCATCAACAACAACGATATCAGTAAATCCTCAAACGAATAACCTATTGATTACTTCGATAAATTCTACGGGAACAACGGGGCCAACATTATATGAGCCATTGCCACTTGTAAATGGACCATCTGGTCCATATTATCAATTAAATCATTCTATTTATCCTTCCCATTCAAATGTTACACTCGGTTCCCTTGAGTTCCCCTTTAAAGATGCTCATATTTCTACAGCAAGTTTAATTTTCGTGGGCGGCCAAGTCGCAGGTCCACAAGGTGCATCTATTACAAATACAACCTTATCTATCAATCCAGAAACAAATAATGTACAGATCACAGTATCAGCACCTCCTTCTGCTTCTGGGCCAACAGGAGCAACTACAATTGTTAATCAATTCGATATCACCTCTGTGACAACTGGTCCAACTGGCTGGACAGGTCTACAGGGCGATACTGGTTCACAGGGAGATACTGGTTCACAGGGCCCCCAAGGAGTGGATGGTTATGCTGCATCAACTGGAGCACAGGGTCTCAAGGGAGATACTGGGTCCCAAGGTGAAACAGGAGCACAGGGTGTAGACGGTAAGGCAGCAGCAACTGGCGCCCAAGGAGCACAAGGATTCACTGGCTCTCAAGGTGAAACAGGTGCACAGGGTGTAGACGGTAAGGCAGCAGCAACTGGTGCTCAAGGAGCTCAAGGATTCACTGGCTCTCAAGGAGTCCAGGGTCTCCAAGGTCTAGCAGCATCCACTGGTGCACAGGGTGCTCAAGGAGTACAGGGAACAACGGGCTCGAAAGGAGCCCAGGGTCTCCAAGGTCTAGCAGCATCCACTGGTGCACAGGGTGCTCAAGGAGTACAGGGAACAACCGGTGCAAAGGGGGCACAGGGTCTTCAAGGTCTAGCCGCATCTACAGGTGCCCAAGGTGCACGAGGTTTCACGGGCTCACAAGGGTCTCAAGGATCCCAGGGTTTTCATGGAGCTGCCGCATCAACTGGTGCCCAGGGTTCCCAGGGCTCAACTGGCTCACAAGGCTTCACAGGTGCACAAGGATTTGCAGGAACTGCAGCAAACACAGGTGCACAGGGATCTCAAGGGCCAACGGGAGCCCAAGGATTCACGGGTCCACAGGGCCTTGAAGGTCAAGCCGCAAATACAGGAGCCCAGGGAGCACAAGGAGTAACAGGTGCACAAGGTGAGACAGGTGCCCAGGGTCTTCCAGGGTTTTCTACAAACACAGGAGCACAGGGAGCCCAAGGGCTTCCAGGATTATCGAATGTTATCTATACTGATTCCTGGTTTCAGAGAAATGTTATCGATCCTCCTCCAGCAATTTCCTTCGGCTCCTTATACTCGACGACTACAAATATCTACATCCCATGGTCATACCCTTCTCAGATCCCCATAGGCCTACTCAGCTCTTGGGTTCCTGTTATTAACTCAATCACATCTACACTCTCTTATGAGGTAAGCGGTCCTTCTCTAACAACAACAGTACTATTCTCCAATTCATCTACATCGTTTGTTGATTATCACGATGGTTCTTCATTCATCACAGGTGTCGTCTTATCAAAACAAGCTGGCTCTAACGGTATTCAATCGCTTATCTTCCCTGGTGAAGATACTCCACGTTCCGCGTATGTATATCATAACACTGGCATGACAAATATTATTGCATCGAGCAACAATACCTTTACAGCATGGTACAAGAATGGAAATCCAAGCTCAAATCCTTCGACGGTACAGCTTGTGCTCTTTGTATCAGCAGGCCCTCCTAGTGCACCCCGTTCTCTTTCAATTGGCTCTTTGACCTCTTCTTCTGCAATAGTATCTTATTCTGCCCCCCTCTCCAATGATATTACTGACCCAGTATCCATGCTTACAATCGCAAATTACACTGTATCCTATTATTCCTCTGGTTCTACACTTCGCTACGGTGGTCCTATTGCGGATTCTGTACATACAGCAACGGCTGCAGGCCTATCTTACAGTGCAACATCTCTGTACCCCGATTCAACATATTCCTTCTCTGTGACAGCCACCAACTCTGGAAATGGAACAAGTGCAGCTACAACAACAACTGCCACAACAAGCAATCTCTCTCCATCAGCCTTAGGATCTCTTTCCTTTCCTGCACGATACTACTCACATGGGACAATCAAACACATCGGAACCGGTTCCACTGTAACAGGTCTAGTGAACTCGACAACCAACTGGACATCGAGCCCCTTCATAGCACCAATCCATAGAGTAGCAAACCGTGGCTCATCGGCAACAAATATCATGAGCTTGTCTGTGAGCCTCTCGAACAATGGAATAACCACTGGGCCAACGGTCGCCTTCGACGGATTTCCTGCAACAACGCCTTCCGCCCAGACAACTGCAAATCTTACCCTAACACCACTCTCAGTGTACGACCATTACACAGGAATAACACCAAGCACTGGGTTCTATCTAAATTCCTCTAACACCTTGACTATTGGTTCATCCACTTTTACTGCCTCTCCTTACTATTACATTCTATCAGTATCAGCGTCAAATTCTTCATCTACCTTCACCTTTCAATGCGACACTGCCATATCAACACCTCCTACGATTACAAGTATTGGCATCACCTTTAACAGTAATTATTCATCTTGGGTCTCTGGTGTACGAGTCGTGGCTGGAACACCGGTCTATACCGTAACAACTGTCTTGAGCAATATGGGGAATTATTACTATAGTTCTCCTCTTCTCACCTATACACCTGGTCCCGTGGCGATAACTCCATTCTCTGAGACTGATCTAACGAACATTGTAGCAGGTCTCAGCTCGGGTGCCTTTGCAAGTTCTATAACATGCAGTAATACAAGCATAACATCTTCTTCCTTATCTTCAGTCTACACAAACACTATAACACTATCTGGAATAGCAAATAATGTATATGGAGCTTCTGCTTCTGTTGATGCTACTGCATTAACCACTATCATCGATGGGCCTTCAGTCGCCTTGGTATATTCTACTCTGCCGCAGACGCTTCCCTCTCTAACTGCAGGTGTAGCTAAGATAGGATTCAGGGTATCTTCTGGTGTAGCTGGGGCAGCGAATGTTCCTCCCTACACTGCCTCTGGAACTCCATATGCGAATACAGCATACGATAATACAGCCGATATAAGCAGCTTAGAAGAAGTCCAGGTTGCTAATGGAACCTTTACTACTCCATCTGGCCAGTCCTACGCCTACTTGAATTACATGGCATCCTTATACGATGCTACAGATACAAACTCAGCTGATTATTCCTATATCGCTTCATCAGGATATAGATATGCAACCTTCGCCTGGAGAATAACTCCTGCATATCCAAGCGTCTATGGAACCCTCTCCTTCACCGTTAATACTACATCTATAACTCGAACAAATAATCTGGCATATGCTGGTTCTACGCCAATCCAGCTCTATTACAGGGTTGAAGATACAACGAGTTCTTCACCAACCAATGCATCTAAGCTTTCTTCGGCATGGATAAATGGAAACTCAACATCAGGAACTCAGCTGACCTCTGGAAATTACTTCCTCCCTGCGGCGTACACTTCTACACCGAACTGGGGGCTCAACTTAGTAACAGTAAATGGCTATAATACAATCTTCAGTGTTAAGATTCAGCCTCTGAACATTAGTTCAGGGATGGAGATACGCCTGTACTGCCGTATTGGATTGCCTATGGCTGAAACATTCACCTTTAGCACGGTGAGCGCGACACTCAGTTAATGGATGGTGCTAAACATATACACATCCTAGGGCAATGCCCTAGTATGTTTATATTTATACGGAATACATGTAGAATGGCCAACGACCCTGAGAAGGTGGAGTTGTTGTTAAAGAAGTATTCAGGTGTAGGAGACGCCTACCCCGGTCTTACTGTAGACCAAGAAGTCCCAGTTAGTGCACGACCTAAAATCTTTCCTGGTCTGCAGATTTTTGCACAAGAAGTACCGGCGACTGCCCCCACTGACCTTGTTCAGGATATGGGGTATTCTGGAGGAGGACAGAGATATGTAAGTACAGCATATCCTCACATTGTACAGTACACCAATTTAACACTTGCATCGATTAAACCTGGGTTTTCGTATCATTACTCTGGAACAAATCCCGCCTTACAGTCGACAACCAACACCCTTTCGCAGATTATCCCTGGTATTTTTGATCCGGCTGGGTCCTATCAATATACAGTATATTCTTCTACAGGTGTTGTTATACAAAGTTCGGATGCGGTGCATCCGTGGCTATTAGATACTGATATAGGCATCCTTACCTTTTTTCATGTTACGGGATTTTCTGAACCGAGTGAACTTCCTACAATTACCTTTTGGCGGTATGAGGGGACCTTCGGTATAGGATCTAGTGTAGGTACAGCCATTACTGATAATTTTACAGTAGCAGGAGGGTCTGGAGTAAGTTCAATACTATATTCCTATGATGGACTAAAATGGTTTGCGTCGACTTCTGGATCTGCACTATTTACAACGGGAATTGCTGTCGCATGGAATGGTGTACAATGGCTTGCAGGTGGTAGCGGTCCCAATACCTTAGCCTATAGTCCTGATGGAATTAATTGGACAGTAGCTAATTCTGTTTTCGTCACTGACTGCAGAACACTTGCATGGAATGGGTCAATGTGGGTAGCTGGAGGTAGTGGAGTAGACACACTCGCTTACAGTACAGACGGTATTAACTGGACGGCTTCTACATCAGGTAATCTAATACTTACACAATTCTGTAATTCTATTGCATGGAATGGTTCTCTCTGGGTTGCTGGTGGAGCTAGCTATTCGGCAGGAAATTCGCTATGTTACTCGTACGATGGTATAACCTGGAGCTTAACTACATCCCCCTTTAACGCATGTTTCTCTGTAGGATGGAATGGAAGACTCTGGGTTGCTGGTGGTACTGGAAGCTGCCAGATAGCATACAGTACCGATGGTATAAATTGGACCGCGTCGACTTCTGGAAATTCTGTTCTTACAACCATATGCTATGGTGTTGCATGGAACGGTTCGCTGTGGGTTGCTGGGGGATACGGAACAAACTTTTTAGCATATTCATATGATGGAATGGCATGGACACCATCAACAGGTAGCTCACCGTTTAGCGTAGAGGTATTAAGCGTTACATGGAATGGTTCGCTTTGGATTGCTGGTGGATATGGAACATCTGGAATGGCTTATTCCTATGACGGTGTTACATGGTCGCCACTTGCTTCTGGAAATTTATTATTAACTGCATGCTTTGCGGTAGCCTCTCGAAGGGTTTTGCCTTATATTGGTTTAAATGAAAAAGGTTTGCAGGGTCTTCAGGGCAATACAGGCTCTCAGGGTAATACAGGCTCTCAGGGCAATACAGGCTCTCAGGGCAATACAGGCTCTCAGGGCAATACAGGCTCTCAGGGCAATACAGGCTCTCAGGGCAATACAGGCTCTCAGGGCGAGACAGGGGCTCAGGGCGAGACAGGGGCTCAGGGGGAGACAGGGGCTCAGGGGGAGACAGGGGCTCAGGGCAGCACAGGTGAAAAAGGATCTCAAGGTTTTATAGGTACTCAAATCTATTCAGGGTATACTGGGCCAGGAAATCATGCAGGTTCGCCGGGTGATTTATTTTTAAATCTTACATCAGGTCAACTTAGTAAATATGATATAGTTGATTCAAATGCTGCAAGTTATGCAGTAGTTACCACGCGTGCGAGTGGGTTTAGTTCTCCTGTTGGTATTAGAGCAGACTCTTCGGGAAATCTATATATTTGTACTGGCTATGATGGTTTAATTAAAAAAATAGATACATCTAGCAATGTAACAACATTAGCAGGAAGTTTTCCAGTAGGATATCAAGATGCACAAGGTATCTCGGCAAAATTTAACACACCCTGCGGATTAGATATTGATTCTTCTGGTAATATTTATGTTGCAGATACTTATAACCATTGTATTCGTAAGATAGATACTTCCTTTAATGTAACAACCTTTGCAGGAAGTACTACCCCAGGATTCGGTAATGGCATAGGAACAAATGCCTTATTCTTTTACCCAAATGATGTTATTATTGATCCGTCTGGTACATACTTATATGTATCTGAGCAGCAGAATAATGATATTCGTAAGATTGAACTATCAACGGCAACTGTTACAACTTTTGTTGGTAGTACGTTGGGTTTTGCCGATGGTACTGGAAGTAATGCACAATTTTATTTTCCTACTAAACTTGCTTTTAAATCTGATGGAATACTATATGTGACAGAACTCTTAAATAAACGTATCCGTAGAATAGATCCTCTTACGTCGAATGTTACAACGTTTGCTGGAAATGGTAGTTCAGGCCAAAGAGATGGACCAGCGTTAAACGCATCCTTTAACGGTTTATGGGGTATTACATTTGATTCTGCTGATGTGATGTATCTTGGCGACTCTCAGAATAATTGTATTCGTAGGATTGATACTAATGGAAATGTTACTACACTTGCGGGAAGCATTCAAGGAAATCAAAATGGCTTAGGATTAAGTGCCCGATTTAATCTACCCTATGGATTAGCAGCAGTTTCTAGTAATATTTTTGTATGTGATTATTCTAACAATATTATACGAGATATTCTTATTAAACTAACAAGTCCATGGGCTCCTATAATGATTCTTGCTACTGGCGGAGGTGGGGGTGGCACAGGATATACTGGTGCCCAGGGAGCACAGGGTGAACCTAATGGTCCACAAGGTGCACAGGGTGCCCAGGGTGCTGCAGGTAGTCAGGCCGCAGGTACACAGGGTGCCCAGGGTTCCCAGGGAGCCCAGGGAGCTGCTGGTGGCGGTACTGGTTATACTGGTACACAGGGTTCCCAGGGAGCCCAGGGTGCAGGGTCACAGGGTGCCCAGGGTGCACAAGGTGATATGGGTGCAAGAACATATTCTGTAACAAACAGCGGGTTCGCTGGATACGTTATTGATGGTGCAAATAATCCAACAGTAGCATTATTGCGTGGATTCACGTACATATTTAATGTAAACGCCGGCGGACACCCGTTTTGGATCCAAACAGTTCCTGGTGGTTACAGTTCTGCAAACATTTATAACACAGGTGTAACAAACAACGGAGCTTCGGTTGGTAGTATAAGATTTGCGGTGCCATATAATGCACCTACTTTATACTATGCTTGTCAGTATCATTCAAGTATGGCTGGCACAATTAATACTAGCGATCTAGGACCCCAAGGCGAGACTGGTGCCCAGGGTGCCCAGGGGGCGGATGGGGGCGGTACTGGCGAGACTGGTGCTCAGGGAGCTCAGGGTGCAGATGGAGGTGGTACAGGGTACACTGGAGCCCAGGGTGCACAGGGTGCAGATGGAGGTGGTACAGGGTACACTGGAGCCCAGGGTGCAGATGGAGGTGGTACAGGGTACACTGGA